>VSSQ01000663.1_pt1 | contig 18868 bp, 13 predicted proteins | sample 4763081 | NCBI WGS metagenome assembly VSSQ01 (sample SAMN12137344, study PRJNA551015) | bioreactor metagenome | isolation source: SDC9 anaerobic chlorinated ethene degrading culture | place: USA: Knoxville, Tennesee | collected 2015-01-01
TCCCATTGGACCTGTTTTGTCTCTTCCTGGCATAATTTTAAATTTTATACTATTAATAAATGTTAATTGTGCCACAAAGATATAAATTAAAATGAACATATGTTCATATTAGACTCTTTATTTAGCAATTTTTAATATAATAATTATCTCTTAACTGTAGGTAGTAAATCAAGGGCATTTTTAACTAGTTTAATGCCCTGATCTCTTGATGATTCTTCAATTTTAGAATATGCAGCTATTTGGACAATATCGTTAGTTCTGCTTTCGTCATAAAATATGAAAGAGGCATTAATTATTGTAATCCTTATAGTATTATTTTCAGTAACAGGTACATTTTGCCTTACCTCATATATTGTTCTTCCCGATGCATCTGTTACTCTCCCTGCTGTCTGTTCAGAGTTGGATACTGTTTGATAACTTTTTGAATTTCTGTACAAACCCAAATTTATGTATACAATATCATCCTCTTCACTTTTATTATTTGTGTAATTCCAAAATTCTGACTCCTTCCAGATCTTTCCTCCATCTACCCATTTTACAACTTCAACTTCATACCCCTTTTTTTTAAGAATCTTTCTTGCCTCATTAATTATTTCCGGGTAGTACTGGTCTCTTTCATGCTGAAGATAATGGCATAAAACCACCTTCCTTACATTCCGTGCAAAATCCTCCTTGAATCTAGAATTGTGCTTTAATGACATAAGATTTGGATCATCAGGGTCATAAAACTCTTTAATTTCTTTATAGTTACTATACCAATACTGAGCATCAATTGTACCTGCAATCATAAACACAAATAACGATATGAGAAATATCTTTTTCATGGTTAATTATTGATTTTAAATTCAAATCAAATTTAATCCATACATCAATCCGCTTTGCACCAAATGATATAATTGTAAAAATTTACGATTTGAAAATATTTAATTGGTGAAATTCTTACGAACAAATCAATATATTATTACATTTGATTTGATTCCCTTTAATCTGAGTCGGTTAACAATTATCAGTTATGAAACCTATAATTTTTTTAGAAAATGAAACAATCCTGAAGGAGTTTCAAAATGGACGCGATTATTTTTTGATAACCTCAAAAAGAGTAAGGTATAAAAGATCCCTTTGGGGGTCCAAGCATGGTGTAAGCATAATGTTAAATGAAGTTTGCTCAATATCTGTTCAATTTAAACAGTATATACAACTTATTATTCTAGCTGTTTTGCTTGTCCTTCTCAGTCTTTATCTTACACCGGAACAGGTTAGCACACAACCAATGGGACCTGCAGGCCACTCTACAGGTTATTCATTTTTCCTCATGATAGCACTTTTACTGGTAGTCCTTTTTTTTATTACCAGAAGAAAAGTCCTGATAATCTCTTCTCCTGCTGATAGAATTGTTGTTGGTGTAAAGAGACTGAAAACTGAACAAGTATCTGAACTTGTTGATAAGATTGAACAAGCAAAAGATTCTTTAGGCAAAGGCTAGCTTTTCTCCTTAATACACCTTACTGAGTGCCCCTGACCCCTTGATAGCGCATCGGTGTAAATATAACGGTATCCCGGATAAATTAACCTGGTAGCAGCATTTTTAATACCCACAGGATCAGATGCCCACCAAATAGTCCCAACGCCTTTCAATCCGGATTGTCCAACTATATCAACTATACCGGAAGGTTTCGCATTAAAACCACTTTCGTTGGTCCCGTTGTCATCATTATCCCAGCCGGAAGTCGACTTCATTTTGTCGTAGGCCGATTCTGCTCCGCCAAGAAATTCAATTAGTTGCTGCCAGTCGGCATCAGTAGGTACCCTCCATCCATCCGGACAAATTCCCCTGGGATCTGAGACAGCATACCAGTTATATAATTTCCCGCTAATCTTTTCGTTCTCCTCATTAAATTCATAGTAGCAGAATGCAGGACTCTTCTCCTTATGTACATCGTTCCAGTCGTCCTCATATTCAATGTACTCAATTTCACTCCCATCCCTAAAAACGGTTACATTAAGGTTTTCCACCATCCACTCCTGCTCTCCGATTACCACAGATTTACTTTTGCTGCCACCATTCCCGGTTTTTCCACCACCACAAGATGTCGCCATAGCTAAGGCAGACACAAAAAATAGCTGAAAGCTAAATTTAATCAGTCTTTTCATAATTTTTAAATTTTAGTTTATAATAAGTGCAAGTAAATGCCGATGCCTGGACAGATCTGTGAGGGTGACAAGCTTTAAAGCTTTCTGGAATTCTCTAATGAGGTCTTTTACAAATCTATAAAAATATTTCTTATTTTAACCTATACTCTTCTGTCAGTATACTCCTTTTAACCTCTTTCTTTACAAACAATTTTTCACCAAATGATATAATTGTAAAAATTTACGATTTGAAAATATTTAATTGGTGAAATTCTTACGAACAAATCAATATATTATTACATTTGATTTGATTCCCTTTAATCTGAGTCGGTTAACAATTATTTCACATGAAATCGAATATTTTATGCAGCATTGCTAAATGCCTTCTCATTGCGGGCATTCTGTCCGGATGCACAAAAGATGACCCAAAACCTGATCCTAAACCAAAGCCCGGAGGTAATGAGACTTTAACAGTTTCTACAACCTCTTTTACAGTAAATTCAAAAGGTGTAAAGTCTACATTTAACATAACTGCATCCGGAGCATGGAGTATTTCAGGAGGTGATGCATGGTGTATTGTCTCCCCCTCATCGGGAAGTGGAAATGCAACGGTAAACATTGAGGTTCTGGAAAATACATCGGCAAACACAAGAACTACAAAAATTGATGTTACCAGCGGCTCCCTCAAAAGAGAGATTGCTGTAACTCAAAGTGAAAATAGTACGATTTTGTTAACGGGGAAATCACTTAATATTGACTGCAATGGAGGAGTTGCAAAGGCAGAAGTTCAGACTAATATTGATTTTGACTTGATTATTCCTTCAAATGTTACATGGATTACTCATATTTCTACAAAGGCACTGCAGACTAAAGTTATTGAATTCAATATTTCTAAGAATACCCAGACACAGGTACGGTCTGCAGAGATTATTCTGAGAGAGAAGAGTGGAACCTTATCGGATACTCTGACTGTAAATCAAGAGGATTTTTATTATATAAACTCTCCTTATTCCTCTCTTTTTCTGCAAAAAGTTTCATCATCAGTCACAATAAAGATGGATTCATCAGTTGATTTGGATTTTCAGCTGGAGCAGGGAATCAACTGGATCACTCTAGAGAGATATAACTCTCCGGGCAGAGAGTTTGTTTTTAGAATTGATCGAAATCCTGGAGATAATTCCAGAAAAGGAAAGATAAAATTTATCAGAAAAGGGGGCGGTACCCTTGCAGACTCACTTGAAATTAGACAATCGGGGTTTGATGGATATCATCTTATTCTGGAGAATGGTAAAACTCTTGCAGAGTCTGTTCCAAAAGAGTTAGCTCCTTCAATTATAAACTTAAAGATTGAGGGGGAGCTTTTTGATGATGATTTTTTAACAATCAGGAATTACTACAGACATTTGGAAGTAATTGATCTTTCTGAAGCCGCTCTTCCTGAGAATTCTCTGCCTGCGGTTTCATTTGCAGGGGATGAAATCATCTACACTAAACTAAATAGTGTTTTACTTCCTGATAATTTGGTCTCAATTGGCGAGATGGCATTTTCCGGCTGCGTTCTGCTGAAAGATATTAATTTGCCGGATGGTGTAAAAAATATAGGCAAAGCTGCATTCGCAAGATGTATAGGCCTGACAGGTAGCTTATCTCTTCCAAAATCCCTGGAGAATATAGGAGATTATGCTTTTTTACAATGTGAAAACATAGAGAGTATTACGCTGCCAAAAGGGCTGAAGTCAATTGGCTTTGGAGCTTTTCATAATTGTAATTTGTTAAAGGTAATTTCCTTGATGGAGAGCCCTTTCCCTTTAAAAAATGCATTTACCACTCAAGGCAGGACAATTCTTATCGTCCCCAAAGGTTTTAAACAAATTTACAGTTCTGTTTCCGGATGGAATAACACGGCAATTTTTTCTAAAATTGTTGAGAGCGGTGACTCATTTGAAGATTATGTTAAAGTCGATAAAAAAAGTCTCTCATTTACTGCTTCTGCATCAAATGAATCAATAGTAATTCAATCATCAGCAAGCTGGAAAATTGAGAATAAACCCTCTTGGGTCACTCTGACAAAAACTTCCGGCAAAAGCGGAGAGACAGTTGGCATATCTGTTAGTGCTTTCTCCGGATCAAATTTCAGAGAGGGTAAAATTGAGATATCTCTTTATGATAATTCGGCCATAGCTGAGGTATTAGTTTATCAGCACTCATTATCATTTAACGACGGCTCATATGTGAAATTACAAAGTGCGACCAAAGGAAAAGGAATCGACCTGATATTTATTGGAGATGGCTACACAACTGCCGATATTGCTGCTGGTAAGTATGTTGCCGATTTAAGTGCCGCAGCCTCTCACTATTTTGATATAGAGCCATACAGAAGCTACCGTGAATATTTTAATATTTATCTGGTATATGCTTTTTCTCAGGAGAGTGGTATAACATTTTCAGACAAAAAAGTTGTAACAAAATTTGATACTAAATTTCTTGAAGAAGATGGAACTCTGATGAGTACAAATCTTGCCGAATGTTATAAATATGCAGAGAAGGTTCCGCTGGTAAACAGCGCATTAAAAAAAGTTATTCTGATTGCCAACTCCAACCGATATGCCGGGACATGTTATATGAACAGTAATGGCTGTTCTGTATCTATTTGCCCGCTCTCCCCTTTATCCTATCCTTTTGATTTCCGGGGAGTTGTTCAGCATGAAGCATGTGGTCATGGCTTTGCACTGCTTGCAGATGAATATGTAAAATATCCCGGCATGGTTCCGGAAGCCAGTGTTGAAAACCTGAGATCTATGCAGGGATATAAGATGTATCTGAATGTAGACGCTACAAACGACAGATCACAAGTTCTGTGGAAACATTTTTTCAGCGATCCTCTCTACTCTTATGTAGGGACTTTTGAGGGAGGCTATTATTACCCGCAGGGAATATGGAGGCCTGAAGAAGGATCTCTTATGATTAATAATATCAGGTATATAAATGCTCCATCCCGTGAAATTATTGTAAGGTATATTAAGGAGCTTGCGGGAGAGCCTTTCTCTTTTTCCGATTTCCGGGCAATGGACAAAAGTGAAATATCGGCTGCAACTAAAGCAAAATTGCTAATAACCGACCCAAAAATGTATCTCCATCCGCCAGTAGTGATTATTCGCTGATTAAAAATAGCTCTTCAGCGCCTCAACATAATTCTCAAACGCCTTCCTACCCGTTTCAGTAATCCGGCAGGTAGTCCGGGGGCGTTTGCCGCTGAACCCTTTCTCAATAGAGATATATCCTGCCTCGCTCAGTTTTTCCAGTTGCACACTCAGGTTTCCGGCCGTTGCCGATGTCTTTTCGCGGAGGAAGACAAAATCGGCCTCCTCCACCGAAACCAGAATGGAAACCACCGCCAGCCGCAGCTGAGAGTGGAGTAGGGGGTCCAGCTCTTTAAACATGGCGATTCAGAATATGCCCCGGAATAATCAGCATAATAACAGCAAACCCCGCAGAGACAAGAATCTGACTGGGACCTGAGACCATCAGCATAACAAAGCTAAGCGCAATACCCAGAAATCCGGCAATAATAACAGGTTTGAATTTAATCACAAGCCCGCTGATTGCCACCCCCACATTTATAAGAAGAGCCATCACAAACAAAATTGGAAATGCGCTGTAATCAATGAACATATAGAGTGATAGCAAGCCGGCAGCCACACCGATAGTTATCCATACACAGCCGATCACTCTCCCGATAAAAGTTACGGCCCCCTTTTCCCTCTTCTTAATCATATATATCATTGCAGGATAGCCAATTATCGGCATGGCAAACCATAACCACTGCACCCTGTAATCACCGCTCTTCACCAGCAAAAAATATATTGCCAGCGAATTAACCAACCATAAATAGCCCCATAGCAGATAAATTCCGCCACCATTTTTTTCCAGATTTGTCCGAGTCTCTTTGATCATTCTGGAAATTAATTCCAGACTCTCATTTTGTGTTAAATTTTTCTCTTCCATAATTTCAATGTTGTTTTGTTGTTGCAAATATAAATAAGTTTATAATATAAACCAAATTTATTTTTACAACTGCGACGCAATCAGTGCAGGCGATGCTCTGCCTTGAGCACCTTGCCACAGTTTTTGGCAAGTATCAGATATAGAACTATTTAAAGAAATCATTTTTTTGAAAAGCATGGAGATTATCAAAAAATGCTCTAAGTAAGAGCAAGAATAACAATTACTTGCCAAAAACTGTGGCAAGGTGTCCCCCGGGCACGCCCCCCGGGCCCGCCGCCCGCCCTCGCGCCCGCCTCCCGGCCCGGCTCGTCCGGCCGCAGGGAGCTGCGGGGCTTCTTTCAAAATCAAACTAGCTAAAGATCAGTTAACAAGGAGATTAAAGGCTTAGGAAGGAAATCTTTATATTTTTTACATAAAATGATGTAATAATATCTGCGTTTTATTAACTTTATGTGCTCTTAATTAACCCTATTTCTTAACTTAACTATGCTACACTGGCATTCAGAGTGTTATAATCTGAATGTTGAATTCAAATTTGTGAATGTACTTGCAGATTTGCTCCACTTTTTTTCCAACTAATCTAAACTATTAATCCACACTAATTAAACATTAATGATGGTTAAGCGGATTCTACTATTATTGGGGATTCTGTCTGCGCTATGCAGCTATTCCTACGCCCAGATTAAAGTTACCGGAAGGGTAACTGATGCGATCGACGGAACGCCTGTACCTTATGTCTCTGTTATGGTGAAGGGAACTTCACACGGAACAGCAACAGATGTTAAAGGTATATACTCACTTAACAATGTTCCATCAACAGGAACACTTGTATTCACTTTTATAGGGTATCAGACACAGGAGGTGCCCGTGAACGGAAGAGGGGAGGTTGATGTTATTCTGGTTCAGCAGGCGGTGGGGCTTGATGAGGTGATGGTTGTAGCCTACGGAACAGTTACAAAGGGTTCATATTCCGGCTCGGCAACCCAGCTCAAACAGGAGAACTTTAAAGATATCCCTGTTGTGAGTTTTGAGCAGGCAATAGTAGGAGCAGTACCCGGAGTACAGATAGCGCAAAAATCGGGACAGCCCGGATCACTACCGGAGATACGAATCAGGGGATTCGGATCATTCAATGCAGGTAACGAACCTCTCTATGTAATAGATGGTGTGCCTGTAACCAGCGGTGACTGGGGCTCGGGAAATATGTACACCAGTTCAATGAATTTTCTGAATCCAGGTGACATAGAGACAATTACAGTTCTTAAAGATGCTGCGGCCTCATCTCTGTATGGCTCAAGGGCATCAAACGGAGTTATTCTGATTACCACTAAAAAGGGTAAAGCAGGAAGAGTGATTACTACGTTTAAAGGTAATCTGGCCGTCTCATATTTTGCAGTTAATAACTACCCAATGGTGTCAGAGGATGAAGGGGAGATGCTTACCAGAGAGGCCTGGACAAACTATGGAAAGGACAATCCGGTATTCTGGCAGTCATACGGCTCTCTTGAGAACTATGTGAACGCCCAGACAGAGAAGTACTACCCTTCAAGAAAATCTAACCTGATTTATGAAGATTGGGAGAAGCAGCTCTTCAGAACAGCAGTTTCACAAAATTATGAACTATCCGTCTCAGGCGGAAATGAGAGATCGAAGGTATTTGCATCAGTTGCATACACAGATGATAAAGGTATTAACAGAATACAATATCTGGACAGACTTACAGCAAGTATAAATGCTGAACATCAGATGTCAAACCGACTTAAGGTGGGCGGTTCATTCCAGTATTCAAGCCAGGATCAGAGCGGTCACCAGGATGGACAGGCAAAGGATAATGTCTTCTATCTCTGGAAGGTACACCTTACTCCGCGCTGGCCTTTTAAGTATGATGATGGCTCATACTGGATGGAGTACTATGACGGAGGAACCAGGGTAAATCCTGTTCCGCAATTTGATCTCCAGATAAATGACGCTAATCAGCTCAGACTCCTTTTAAAGGGTTGGGCCGAACTTGAAATCACAAAAGATCTTAAAATAAAGAGTATAGTTAGTCACGACTACCTCAAGATGCACGACCGGTTCCACTGGCTTTACGGCCACATTAACTTTACCGCATACGGTCAGGGATACGCATCGGATCGATACAGAATGGTGGGAAGGACAGTAAGCAGCACAATTGCAAACTATAGCAAATCAATAAAGAAACACAACTTTGCAATCATGGCAGGGTGGGAGGCCGAGAAAGAGGAGTTCCTCTATACCCGCCTTGCGAAGATGGACTTCTCCAACTACGGAGCAACCGAATCGGCCCTGGCAACAAACTACCAATCGGGATACACATACAGAAGCAACTCCAACCTGCTATCGGCAGTCTCAAGCGCAAACTATGACTATGACACAAGATACTATATATCTGGCTCCTTCAGAAGGGACGGCTCCTCAAGACTTGGACCGGACAAAAGATGGGGTAATTTCTGGTCTGTGGCAGCCTCCTGGAGACTCAGCAACGAAGCGTTTATAAAAGATGTTAAATGGATAAACGACCTTAGACTAAGGGGATCATACGGAACCAGCGGTACCCTGCCTTCTGATTTTTACGGGTATATGGCAGTTTTCGGCTACGGAATATATGACACCGGGGCGGCAGGCTACCCAAGTAACCTTGCAAACAAGGATCTCACCTGGGAGAAGAACAACAACTGGAATATAGGTCTGGACGCCAGACTCTTTGACAGGGTTGGATTAACCGCAGAGTACTACCATAAAACAACAAAAGACCTGCTGATGAACGCAACCGTACCATCCACAACAGGATTCGGCAGTGCACTGACAAACATCGGCTCAATGGAAAACAGAGGAGTAGAGCTAGCTGTGAATGTGGATATTATTAAGAACAAAGATATGACCCTTACAGCCGGCCTCAACTGGGCAACACTTCACAACGAAGTGCTTTCTCTATCCGCAGAGGGTGAGCAGATTGTAAGCAGGCCGCACATATGGAAGGCCGGCTACTCATATGTCCAGTACTACACAAGAGAGTATGCAGGAGTTGACCCGCAAACAGGTAATCCGCAATACTACTCAAATGCAACTCTCCCTGACGGAAGCAGAGACAGAACACTTGTTTCAAGAGCACAAGCCTCCTCAGCAATTCTGGAGGGAATGACAGCAATACCAAAAGGATTCGGCGGATTCAACGCCTCCTTCAGCTGGAAGTCATTCCAGGCATCATTCAGCTGGGCCTACAAATACGGACACTATGTGTTTGACAACTCAGTGGACGACATAGAGGACGACGGTTACAACTCATATAAAAACACATCTAAAGAGCAGCTCCGCAGATGGCAGAAACCGGGAGACATAACCGATGTTCCCCGCCGTGTTGCCGGAAACACCCAGGGTGGTTACTACGACTCAAGCAGAGCCCTTAAAAAGGGAGACTATCTGAGGTTAAAAAATATGACAATATCATACCTCTTCCCTAAACACATCACAGATGCTGTTAAGGTTTCAAACGCAAGAATCTACCTCTCAGGCAATAACCTGCTCACATTCACAGGACTCAACTTTGACCCTGAGGTACAGTCAAACGGATTCTACAACTTCACATTCCCTGCACTCAGGACTGTGACAATTGGATTGGAGATATCACTATAACTCACTAATAATGATGATTATGAAAAATAAAATAAAACAACTGATTCTCATTCCGCTAGTGATACTCACTCTTGGATCCTGTCAGGACTTTCTGGATACAAGGCCCACCAATGTAGTGGTAGCAGAGACAGCTATGAAAACCATATACGACGCAGGAGTAGCCGTAAACGGACTCTATGTGGATATGAAGTATTCTGATTATTACGGAACCCTTATGCAGCTTATGGGAGACCAGCGTGGCGACAATATACAGCCAAGGGTAATGAGCACCGGATGGGTACAGATCTACACATTCGGATATGAATCTGAGAGCAGCACATATTTTGAGATCTGGAAAAAGTGCTACCAGACCATAATGAGATGCAACACTCTAATTGCAAACATAGGCAACCTAAACGCCACCACAGCATCAGACATAGCCAAGAAAAACGACTTTATGGGACAGGCACTGGCTGTAAGGGCACTGGTTTACTTTGACCTTGCAAGGCTCTACGGATACCCGTATATGAAAGACAACGGAGCATCACTCGGAGCAGTTCTCATTACCGAGATCCTGGCCCCCTCAAACTCCAAACTCCCAAGAAGTACCGTAGCCCAAACATACACACAAGTGTTGCAGGACCTTACAACAGCACTTCCACTCCTCTCAAAATCAAAGAATACCGGACACTTCAACTACTGGGCAGCAAAACTCCTCCAGGCAAGGGTATTCCTCTACAAAGGCGAGTGGGATAACGCACACAACGCAGCAAAAGAGGTTATTGACCAGTCACCGTACGCCCTCGCATCCCGCGACCAGTACATAAACTACTGGAAAGAGACCGGCGCACCCGAGACCCTGCTTGAGCTGTTTGTATCGGCCCAGTCCAATATTGATGCCGACGGCGGATATGCCTCATACTGGCACAACCTGTGGCACGGAGCCCCATCGGCCGGAGCCTCCCTAATCCCGACAGTTGCCTGGATAAACCTTATTGAGGCCGACCCTGCCGACATCCGCGCCCAGTTTGTCAGATACGACTCACAATACGACAAACCTAAAGCCTGGCTAAACAAATTCCCGGGCAACGGAGGTACCAACTTCAGGCTCAACAACCCTAAACTCCTCAGACTTTCAGAGGCATACCTGATAGCCGCCGAGGGAGCCCTCAAGGGGAGCGCCGGAGCAACCGCCGCAAGTAACTACCTTGATGTAATCCGCAAACGCGCCAATCCGGCCGTGACCAAAGTCACCGCCACAGACGACCTCATCCAGATTGAGCGCCGCAAAGAGTTTATAGGAGAGGGACACCGATTCTTTGACCAGATGCGCCTGGGCAAATCCATAACCCGGCTTGACGGCGACGGCCACAACTTCGCCCAATCGGCCGGCTGCCCCGGCACCATCGACTGGAACTTCAACAAAATAGTCCTTCCAATCTCACACACCGAACGCAAAATTTACCCCGAGCTCCAGCAAAATCCGGGGTATACTGAGTAACCGGCGCGGCCCCGGCTCCTGGCCCCCGCCCGCCTCGCCGGCAGCCAGGCCGCGAGGCGGCCTGGCGCCGTCCCGTCTTCGGCCCCCGCCCGCCTCGCCGGCCCGCCCTCCGGGCCTGCCGGCTTGGCTCCCGGCGGCTTCCCGTCCTCGGGGGAGCACCTTGCCGCAGTTTTTGGCAAGTAGCAGAAATTTAGGTGTTTAAAGAATAGATTTTTGCAACTTGCAGTTAGTTAGCTACCTGCCAAAAACTGCGGCAATGTGTCTTCTGCCGAATGGCCAACACAACCGGGCTGGCGGTTAACCGCCAAGCCTCACGCCCGGCACCATATAATGCCTCCGCTCTGCAGCAGAGACAGAATGAGAAAAGTGTTGACAGGGATATTCGTTTATGTGTTTTGATAACAAGTAATTAGAAATCGTGTTTTTAAAAAGTTTTCAAAATATCAATTCTTAGGCACCTAATTATCTGTTAGATAAACAAATATCCCAGTCAAACCACCGCCTCCCGCCAAGTTTAAAAGGTGCTTCGCAGTTTATACGGCCGGTTCTCGGCCGGTTTAAGTGGTGCTTCGCAGTTTTTAGCCGTCAGGCAGTACAAGTTATTCTCGCAGATCGGGCGGCACCTTGCCGCAGTTTTTGGCAAGTGTCAGGTTTAGAGCTATTTGCTGTAACCATTTTTTGAGAAACGAAGATGCTGTCAAGAAAATGCTCTTTGGAAATACCAGAAATACAACCACTTGCCAAAAACTGCGGCAAGGTCTCAAAGAGAGGCAAGCTCTTCCCTCACAGATTTCAGGTCAAAGTGCTCTGGATCAAAATTATCTCCGAGCCAGGTTGTGTATTCTTCGTACTCTTCATTGTCTGGGTCCTTAAGAATCTCAAGAATTTGGGTATATCCTCTTATTCCGCCGCAATCCTCCGGAGGACAGCGTCTTTCACCGGCTGTGCAAGTTAGAAATCCGTCATTGCCGGTTAGAAACTCCTCACTACCATTAATAACCTCAATTAATTCAAGCTTATGTCTCCAACTATCACCATAGTCATACAGATACTCAATATACCGGCAATCATTATGAACTAAATCACAGAGTCTTATTCCTTCATAATCAATGTTACCTAAATCATCATATTCCATAAAGTCAGGATATTTTTTTGAATATCTCTCTTCACCTTTAATAAAATCGTGTAGATGGCTATTTGTCCAACCCATAACGGTTTGAATAACAATGTGAAATTGTTCCAGTGAAATATCGGAAGGGACAATAAATTCACGCCATATTTTTGGCATAGAATCTATGATAGTAATCTTAAATTTATAAAGAGGAGTTCCGGACTTAGAATCATATGCAATTTTACCAAAGTTGGCATCTATGGTGATCATTTTGTCAAAGAGAGCAGTTTTACTCACCAAATATCCATCTTTCATAAAACAGAATCTGTCTCCCTCAATATTGATTAACCCCAAATTTTCCATAAATCTGTCAAAAGTTCTGAACGCATAGCAGGTGTAGTCCCTTTCACTATAACACAAATGCCTGAATTCGTCAAAATAGATTTTAGAATAAAATTGTCCACTTCTTTGCTCTCCACCAAAAAGAGCAAATAGCATTATAGAAAAACCGAAACCATACTGACCTATTCTCTTATCCTCATATCCATCAAAATAACCCCAACTTAGTTTGTGACCCAAAGTAGCTAGAATTGATGCTAAAAGGAGATGATTATCAAGCAAACACCTCTCTCCCTTCTTTGTTATTGCCAGGCTGTTACCCCTCTTCTTCACCAGCCCGCCCATCTCGGCAACCAGTCTTGCAAAATGCACTGTATCTGAATCGGTCTCCTTCCGTAGCCGAGTCGGATACTTTTCATAATAATAAAACGGAACGCCAAGTTTATACATTGCAGTAACAACCCTTAACGGGAGATTCCCGGTTGCCGTTAATTTAACATAGCCTTCACTTTTTACGGTTGAGCAAAGAGACTTAACTTGTCTGAAAAGAGGAATCGCCGAATACTCCTCCGCAGATAGTTTGTTAAGCCGAATAGGCCCATCCTCGATAAATGTTTTGTGAATAATAAAATCAATAATATGCGGCTGCATAAGCCAACTGTTTGTATGCAATACTTTTGTTGAATCGTCCATATTTTCTCAACGTTTTACTAAGGAGGCCAAAAACAATGTAAAGTCAGTAATATCTTCATTAACACTTGCTTTTTCCAAAGCACTCATATACTCTTGCCGTCTTTCTACCGGAATAATAGTCCAGTTATAACCTCCGGAAATTAGCATAGTATTCATTAGGAAGCGGGCAATACGACCATTCCCATCCATATATGGGTGAATATAAACAAAAATAAAATGACCTAAAACGGCCCTTACTCTGGCATCCGGTTCATTTTTAAGAAGATTAAACAGTACCGGCATTGCTTCTCTCACTGCATCCTTATTTAAAGGAGAGTGCATAGAGCTACGAATGTATACTTGACTCGTACGATATCCGGCTAAATCTGAAGCTTTTAATAATCCCACAGAAACGCTTGGCGCAAATAACTCACGATACCAATCTCTATGATCTTTACCAACTATTTCTCCAGGATTATCTCCGCCAAGAACCTTTTTCAGGCTTTCTTTCACAGCCTGAAATGCTTGCCAGTATCCACGGGCGGCCATTGCATTCCGTTGTTCTGCGTCAGAAGAATCCTCATCCGGCTTCCAATTCCCTCTATTTACTTTTTCAATTAATGCGTCGGTAACTTTATACCCCTCAATTGAGAGTGAATGATAAGCATCTAAAAGGTATTGAGAATCAATATCTTTTAACCAAGTTTCAGTATCCTTATCAGCATACTCTATTTCGGGGAAATTGGCGATAACAACTTCCCGCATCTTATTCCACATTAACTTTAACCTCATTACATAAGGAGATTCTATATGGGAATAACTAATTGTATTACGATCGACAAAAGGATCCTCCTCCCGGATATCATATCCCAAATTTTTCATTGTATTGACTATTTCTTCTGAGGCCGATATATGACCAATATTTCTAAAAGCTCCGGCTAATCGCCCAGCCTTAGTTGATTGTCCTTTTTCAAGAACAATCTTTAATATATCGCCCACATCCGACACCATTGACAGACAAGTTCGTGCAGCAATACTATCCAATCTGAAAAAATCTGGACTACATTCGACCAAGGCCTCCGGTAGCGCATATAAGTTCAAACCCAAATCAGGCTCTTTGTAAATTGTATTAGGTATTGATGCTTGAAAATATAGGATTGAGGTATCGTGTAGCAGATTTACGATATTGTTTGATTCTTTTGATACACGAATTATCACTTGTTTTGGCACTGTTCTACTTCCGCTATAAAAGGCTAATGACTGATCTGCCGATAAACACCACTCTTCTCCAAATCTTGTGTTAGCATATTCTGAGATAAAGTACCAGTAAGATGTATACCAGTTTGTCGTATCACCCGTTACACCATCTGGTCTGGATGAAATATACCATCCTTTCATTACTTCCTGGATAAATCCATTTTTTAACAGCCTTTCTAAATGCGTCCTTGATAGGTAAGAGGATTTAATTACTGCAAAACCATTTTTATTTTGTAATTTCTTTAACTCTTTTAAAGAGGCCGCTAATTTCTCTTGAAGTGTTGCCATATTTCTATTTTATTACCACGTGAGAAAACTATTATATTTAGCCGTGTAGTTGCTATTGTATTACACAAAAACACGAAGACGAATATACAACATTTTACAACATTTCTCGTACAAAGGAGGCCACCTTGCCGCAGTTTTTGGCAAGTATCAGGTTTAGAGCTATTTACTGCAACCATTTTTTGAGAAACGAAGATGCTGTCAAGAAAATGTACTTCTCAAATACCAGAAATACAACTACTTGCCAAAAACTGCGGCAAGGTGTCTGCCCCTCCCTCGCCGGTCAAGGCCCCCCGCTGGCAAGGTTCTACCGCTCCTCCTTCAGCATCCGGATCACATCATAATAACTCACGCGGGTAACGGCTGAGATCTGCCGATATGTTGCCCCGCCTCGCTCCCGGAGAATTTGCATCGTTTTAACAAGTTCACTACGACTAATATCGCTCAGACTCTTACCTTTTAAAATGAAATCCAGGTACTTAGCGACTTCATTATCAGTAGGCCGAATCAGCTCCTTAGAATAATTTTTAACACCATTCCCGGCCTCTTCTACAGACCACCAATCCCTCAAATGTTTTTCGGCACCGGCATGCAAATCATTATAAGACTTAAACAAAAAATCATTCACCAAGTAATTAATATCCAAAAACTTACTCAAATAATTATAGTACCCCTTCTTTGTGAAATGATACGAACTCCACCGATACTTCGTAATATTCTCACACATTCCTGCACGCACAGGGTTGGTAAGTATGTATAAATAATTATACCTCAGATAATCCTCATCATCAATAAGTTTGCTGCAAAACGGACTATTGAAAAGCTGCCCGCTTAGCCCCTTCCGCCGGTTATACCACTGATTAAAACTCATCAGTAAAGACCTCATAAAATCATTTAGACAATGCGTATATATCTGTAAATGAACATGATTGTCCATCAGTACAAACGCCGATACAAAAGTTTTATTGTTTTTCGCCGCCCTGTCGCACCTTTCCAGAAAGCCGACAAAATCATCGGTATTGTAAAAAACATTATACCGATTACTCCCCCTTATCCACACATGGAAAAACCCAACCTGAACCCGCCTGGGCTCCTCCCTGATTTTCAGATTTTTAAATTCAATTGCTAAACTTTCACTACCAACAGAAACGATAGCCCTATCAGCCGCACTAACCAAAGACGAAAAATCCCTCATCACAATCTCTCCCACAAATTTCAACCGCAATATACAAAAATTCCGGTTCAAAAATTCGAGGGGGGACACCTTGCCGCAGTTTTTGGCAAGTGCCAGGTTTAGAGCCATTTGCTTTAGCCATTTTTTGAGAAACGAAGATGCTGTCAAGAAAATGCTCTTTGGAAATACCAGAAATACAACTACTTGCCAAAAACTGCGGCAAGGTGTTTTCTGCCGAATGGCCAACACAAGCCGGGCGGGCGGGAGGGTAACCGCCAGACCTCCCGCTCTCCCGCCCGGCACCATATAAATGCCTCCTCCCCGCAGCAGAATTCCTCCGCAGCAGAGACAAAAGGGAAATGTGTTGACAGGGATATTCGTATATGTGCTTATAAATCTAGCAATTGCAAATTGCTTCTTGAAAAACTTTTTAAAAAACCAATTATTTAACACCTAACAACCTGTTAGATAAACGAATATCCCAGTCAAACCACCGCCTCCAGCCAAGTTTAAAAGGTGCTTCGCAGTTTATACGGCCGGTTCCCGGCCGGTTTAAGTGGTGCTTCGCAGTTTTTAGCCGTCAGGCAGTACAAGTTATTCTCGCAGATCGGGTTATTCTCGCGCGCGCAAGCCATAAAAGAGCTTGCGAAATGAGCGGGAAATAACCCGGGCCCCAACTGCGGGAAATAACTTGTGACTTGTGCCGCTTCGCTTCAAGCATCTTGCCAAATACTGCGGCAAGGTGTGCCTCTCCGCTTCGCTATCTGTCCATTCCTCAACAATAATAATTATGTTAAATAGCCAAGTTCTTAAAAACGCAACCCTCTCAGATTGCGTCACTTGCCAAAAACTGTGGCAAGGTGTTACCTTGCAGCGAGCTGCTGCACCACACACACAACTCTCTCCAGGTCTGCATCCGTCAAGCCGGGGTGGGAGGGGAGGCAGAGGCCGTGAAGGAATAGCTGGCCGCAAACGCTGTTTTCGCTTTCCGGCAGCTGGGCAGAGCCGCGGTTCTGGTCGCGGTTCTGGTCGCGGTTCAGGCCGAGGTTCTCCTCGAGGTTCGCACCGCGATTCACCTCTTTGTTCTCCTCGCGGTTCTCCTCATTTAAAAAAATGCCCGACCTATCTATCAGTTTATCATTATGTTGCAAAAAACTGTGGCAAGGTGTCACCTGCACTGCGCCGCAGTTCAGGTAGCGGGGTGCATCGGCAAAGACCGGCTGCAGGTGCATCGGTTTCCAGAGGGGGCGGGTCTCGATGTTGGCGGCCTCCATTGCCAGGCGGAGATCTTCGCGGTTGAAGCCGGCAACAGCGGGGTCAACAATAATACAGGTTAACCACATGTTAGACTCAAAATCATCGGAGGGGCTGGTCAGAAAGGATATGCCCGGCACACCCGCAAGCAGTTCGCGGTAGCGGGCGTTTACCGCCCGCCGCGCAGCAATATGCTCCTCAAGCACAAGCATCTGCCCCCGGCCTATACCAGCACAAATATTACTCAGCCTGTAGTTGTACCCAACCTGCGAATGCTGGTAGTGAGGCGCGCTATCGCGCGCCTGAGTCGCCAAAAACTTAGTCACCCCGGCGGCCTCGGCGTCGGCACAAACCAGCGCACCCCCACCAGAAGTGGTTATTATCTTATTCCCATTAAAAGAGAGGCAGGCAAACTCCCCAAAACTCCCGCAAAAACGCCCCCTGTATTTAGAACCAAGCGCCTCGGCCGCATCCTCCACCACCGGAATCCCAAACCTCCCCGCCACCTCAAGAATCTCCCCCATCTTCGCCGGCATCCCGTAGAGATGAACAGGAATCACCGCCCCACAAGGTAACACCCTGCCACAGTTTTTGGCAAGTTACGCATTAATAGGTATTTGCGGCAACCATTTTTTGCGAGGTATTGAGGTTAGTAAGAAAGTTCTCTTAGTAAAAATCAGTAAAACAATCACTTGCCAAAAACTGTGGCAAGGTCTTACCTCAACCGCTTCACCACCCTCGCCGGATTCCCCATTACCAGCACATTATCCGGAACATCTCTCATCACCACAGCACCGGCGCCCACCTGACTTCCTTCACCAACAAACACATTTCCGCAGAGATTTGCATGGGGGGAGATGTGAACAAAATCTTCAACAACACAATCATGGTCAACAGAGGCGGCTGTATTAATAATGCAGTGCCTGCCCACAGCCGCAGAGGATTGGATAATTGCCCCCTGCATAACAACAGACCCTACGCCTACAGAACTTTTGGGAGAAATTACAGATGAGGGATGAACCGCTGTCGCAAAATTAAAATTGTTTAACTTTTCAGAAATCATCTTTCTGATCGAGTTACTTCCAATACTTATTATCAATGACTCGTTCAACGGCGCTTCGTGATAAACTCTGTATCCCAATAATTCATCTAACTCACGATTATCGTCTATTAAACCGGCTACCTCTATGCCTTACATCATAATCAAACTTCTGCTCCCACGAGATCGCATTCCTCCCGTTCACCTGCGCCCAACCGGTCATCCCCGGCTTCACCTCATGCCGCCTCGCCTGCCTATCGGAATAGAGCGGAAGGTATTGCACCAGCAAAGGCCGAGGTCCCACCAGGCTCATATCCCCCTTCAGTACATTTATCAGCTGAGGAAGCTCATCAATGGACAAAGAGCGCACCACCATTCGCCACCATAAAAAGACAAAATAAAATCCAGAAAGAGTTTGAAGATGTGATTGTACATTTTTTAATTTAAAGATGTCAATTCGCCGGAATT
>VSSQ01000664.1_pt1 | contig 18802 bp, 11 predicted proteins | sample 4763081 | NCBI WGS metagenome assembly VSSQ01 (sample SAMN12137344, study PRJNA551015) | bioreactor metagenome | isolation source: SDC9 anaerobic chlorinated ethene degrading culture | place: USA: Knoxville, Tennesee | collected 2015-01-01
TCGGGGAGGCGCTGGTGATGCCTCCGCAGTGACGCGTATTCTTTATCAATGAGGAAATAGCTGAAAACTGAGAAAGGAAGATTAAAATGAAAATCAGGAAAACGACAGCGGTTCTTCTCGCGATTCTGCTCCTAGTTTCATGCATGCCGTGTGCCCTTGCCACCGACTCTTCGCTTTATCAGTACTCCGGAGTGATCGGGGAATCCGCGGGCACGGCCTCTCCCGGCTACACCCTCGGAAATCCGGTCGCCATCTCAAAGAGCAGCAGCGGATATTATTATGTGGCGGACCTGGCCAACAACCGCGTGTTGAAGCTCAATTCCTCCTTCCAGCGCGTCGCGACGCTCGAGGGAATCGACATGCCGATCTTTGTTTACGTGGATAACGACGATAATGTCCTGGTAAACGAGATGGGTACGAACCTGGTAAAGAAGTACGACGACGATTTCAATTTCATATTGGAGTGGGGCGGACCCGGCGACGGGGACGGAGAGTTCAACATCCCGCGCTCCATCGTTCAGGACAGCAGCGGAAACTATTTTGTAAGCGACGAACTCAATCACCGTATCCAGAAGTTCAGCTCCACCGGGACATATCTGACATCCTACGGTTCCTACGGCAGCGGCAACGGACAGTTTGCGGTGCAGCAGGGGCTCTCCATCGATGCCCAGGACCGCCTGTACGTGGCGGATACCTATAATAACCGGATCCAGGTTTTCCAGACGACGCCCTCTTGGAGTTATTTGACCTCGTTCGGCACCTACGGAGTCTATAATCCGTATAACTATTTCAGCTTCCAGCCGGGCATTTTCAACCACCCCAGGGGAGTCTACGTGGAAAAGAGCACCGGCCGGGTCGCGGTTACCGACAGCTCCAACAACCGCGTCATGGTCTACAACAATTACGCCAGCGGCTTTACGTTCTATCAGTCCCAGAACGGGTACCTTGGGATGAGTCTTCCCACCCACGCCATCATGGTAAACAACAAGCTGATCGTCCTAGATTCCCACAGCAGGATCATGAAGTATAATTCCACGCTGAATGAAACGAATCTGTTCACCGAATACGGGACCTACCGGTGGAATTCCGACGAGCTTTCGAATCCCCAGAGTGTCTGCGTGGACCAGTCCTCCGGAAACATCTATATTTCCGATTCCTTCAATCACCGGATCAAAAAATGCGATTCCTCCGGCAATCTGATCGCCACTTACGGCGGCATCGGCGGGCCGTACGGCTACGGCACCGCGCTGGGCTATTTCCTCTACCCCAAACAGGTCGCGACCGACTCCTCCGGCTATCTTTACGTGGCTGATTACGGAAACAGCCGGGTTGTGGTGAAGAGTCCGAACAGCAGCTCGTTTTCACGGGTGGCGACCGTTTCGTATCCCTGGGGAGTGGCGGTGAACGGCAGCGGAAGGCTCTATGTTTCCAGCTGGGCGGACGATACTGTTAAGGTCTACCAGAACGGCAGTTATCAGTTCAGCTTCGGCGGCACGGGTTCGGATGACGGTGAACTGAACAAACCAAGTGACCTGAAGCTCGGAACCTATCAGGGGACGAGTGCGGTTTTCGTAGCCGACTGCGGCAATAACCGTATCGAAATCTTCAGCACTTCCGGGACGTACCTTGGTTCCCTGGGTGAATCCAGCATCGATCCTCTGCAGTATTACGTGGAAAACGAAGAGGATGGAGGGATGCTGCTTCCCTACGGCATTGCCATCGCGGCGAACGGGAATATTATCGTATCCGATACCTCACATAAATGTATGCGCGTTTATGATGATGACGGGAACCTGCTCGAAACCTGGGGCAGCATGTCCAACTCCGACGGAAACTTCTTCTCTCCCATGGGCTGTGACATCAATCAATCCACAGGCCGCCTTTATATTGCCGACGGCGTACTGGAGCGGGTTCAGTATTTTGACCCGATCTGATGATTCTTTAAACGCGGATTTCCCTTGTCAGCCTGTACATTGGTACCCATAACCTGTTAAGCCCTCATCATTCGCGTTGCGATTTTACCTATTATTAAAAATGAAAGGAGGAGCTGAAAATCCGGTAATATTTTCATTACCTTCCTTCCAAAACGCTTTGCCTGGCGTGCAAACCCCATTGCACGCAAAAGAGAAAACCCCCGCAGTGATTGATGCTGCGGGAGTTTTCATATTCCGCCTGAAAGCTGTACTTATATTATAATAGTATCGACAGGTTATTCTATGGCAATTTTGTATTCCCTCAGCCAGTAGTTTACCTGAAGCAGATACGCCATGAGCTGCGGTGCGTTCATAAGCTGGCCGAACCAGGGCAGGTTGGTATCGGGTCTGGCTGTGAGTGCCAACTCCTTCACCGCCTGGCCGCTGATAAAGGGAAGAATAGGCGACGACGGATCATCCAGCATGGCGAGGGTGAGCCTGCGCACCGCCTCCAGAAAGGCGGGGTTATGGGTCTTGGGGTAAGGGCTCTTTTTCCGCCACAGAACATCATCGGGCAGTATACCCGTCAGAGCCTGGCGCAGAAGGCCTTTTTCCCGGTTCCGGTAATTCTTCATCTCCCAGGGAATGTTCCAGACATATTCCACCAGTCGGTGATCGCAGAAGGGCACCCTCAGCTCCAGACCCGTCGCCATGCTCATCCGGTCCTTCCGGTCCAAAAGCGTAGGCATCCAGCGGGTCAAATTCAGATAGAACAGGGCCCGCATCCTCGCCTCCTGGGGCGAATCCCCGCTCCAGCGGGGCACCTCATCCAGAGCCTCTCCGTACCGCCGGGCCATATATTCCTCTGGCTTCACGAGGCTCATGAGCTCGGGGGAGTAGAAGTTCAGCCGATCCTTGAGCCTCCGGGACCAGGGAAAGGTGTTCTCCGCATCGGCCGGATTGTAGAACCACGGGTACCCTCCGAAGACCTCGTCGGCACATTCGCCCGAAATTCCCACCGTCGAGCGCTCCTTGATAAACCGACTGAAGAGGAGCAGGGAGGAGTCCACGTCGGTCATCCCCGGCAGGTCCCTGGCCAAAACGGAGGGGAAGAGAGCTTCCACCAATTCGGGCGTATCGATATAGCAGATTTCGTGTCTGGTCCCGAGGAAATCGGAGACTTTTTCCACCCAAGGGGCGTCCGCGTTGGGCTGAAACTCGTTTACCTTAAAATAAGTATCGTTTCCCACATAGTCCACCGAGAAGGTGCGCAGCCGATCCTTACGCTCCTCCCGGTATACACCGGAGGCAACCGCGGAGATGGCGCTGGAATCGAGCCCGCCCGAGAGCAGCACGCAGAGCGGCACGTCGGAGACCAATTGCCGGGTGATGGAATCGGTCACCAGATCCCGCACCGAGTTAACGGTATGCCCAAAGTTTTCCTCGTGCTCGTGGCTTTGGAGGGACCAGTACTGCCGGATTTTAATTCCGGATTCGCCCACGCACATACAGTAGCCCGGTTTGAGTTCCGAAATTCCAGAGAAAACGCCGTGCCCCGGCGTCCTGGAAGGGCCCATCACAAAGATTTCCGCCAGGCCCTCCCGGCTTACGACCGGCGGTATTTCCGGATGCGCAAGAAGCGCCTTGATCTCCGAGGCGAAGAAGAAAGTGTTTCCCTTTTGGCTGTAAAACAGCGGCTTGACGCCGATCCGGTCCCGGGCGAGAAAGAGCCGGTTCTTTTCTCCGTCCCAGATGGCAAACGCAAAGATCCCGTTGAACTTCTCAAGGCACGCTTCACCCCACTCCATGTAAGAAGTGAGAAGTACCTCCGTATCCGACCAGCCCTCAAAGAAATATCCCTTTGCAGTCAGCTCACTCCTGATGTCTTCCGTGTTATAGAGCTCACCGTTGTAAACCAAGGCGAAGACGCTTTCACCCCGACGGCGGACCATCGGCTGCTTACCGCCTTCCGGATCGACTACCACAAGCCGCGAGTGTCCCAGGGCGGCGTGATCGGAAATCCAATAGCCTTCCGCATCGGGCCCCCGGTGGCGCAGCTGTTCCGCCATCGTTTTTATATAGTTTTTCTCGTTGTTAAGTACTCTGGCAACGTCCGCATAACCTGCAATTCCGCACATTCGTGCTCGCACCCCCAAAAAATCGTCCTGACAAAAGGAAATACACCCCTTTCATCAGGACGCCATTGTCCAGATTCGGTCAGTTCCATACTATGAGTCATTGTTCGCGTTCGTGCCGATTTGCAGCCCGGCTGACAGTTCGGCACAGGGGCGTTTCGCAGGAGAAAACGACCTGGTACGGAGTTGTTGTCATCTGCGCGAAAAAGCTAGGAAGGTAAATATATTAAGAAATATTGTTGCAAATGTATAATTTATCCTGTACTATATTACGTGTTCGTCCACCGGTAATTCCGGAGGAGTCTCCAGTTATTTTTGGAAAATTCACAGGGGGAACATTGTTATATTGCTTTGTTCCCGGCAAAACCCGACCTGCGTTTCCGTGAAGAAAAGATTCAGAACAATGAGCTTTGACGAAGAGCCGGCCGAAGTTTTCTTGATATTCCGGGGAAGGGAATTTGATATGGAACAAAAAAAGCCATATTTACTCTATCTCCTTATCGCCGAGCTTGCCATCGGGATAGGCTGTATCCTTTACGCCGTGGTGTATCCCGGCGCACCTTTTCTGCCGAACCCGGCCTACGGAGCGGGCGGTCAGGTGCTCACGGTTCACGTGGCCGTTTCCATATGGGTATTCGCGTTTCTGGTATTTACAGCCGCGATTTTGCTGGCGGTAGCGGTAATCAGCAAAAAAAATAAAACCAATCAGAATGTCGACTCCATTGTCAGCCTGGCTCTTTTTATACTGCTGGCTGCAGTATGGATTTTTTTTGAGGGCGGCGTGCCCTCCGCCTATATCGCCAATCTGTATGTTATGCGGCTGGTTTCGTTTTTCTGTTTTCATTTATTGCCGGCGCCATTTTTGCTTTTTATCAAAGACCTCTGCGGGCTTGGAAAACGCTGCTTTACCGTTTTGTTTTTATTGCTTTTCGCGCTCTACGCCGGAAATTTAGTCTGGCTGGTCACCCGTAAATTTGAATATCCTCATACCTTGTTTCTCGTTCATATCCTAATTGGAGTCAGTTTGGCGGCGTCCCTGTGGATTTGCGCGGTCGAGCTGCTTCGCAATAAGAATTACGAGACCAGCGAACTGCTGATCGGCCTCATTATTTTTACCGTTATTTCCGCCGCCAATCTACTGCTGTTCTATACCGAGCAGGACAGAGACTATTCTCTGTATCTCTTCGGCCTTGTGGTGCTTATCTTTATGTTCAGCATGGGCGCGGCCCGGAGAATCGCCGTGAACTTCTCAAAGGCGAGGAACTTCTCAGCCATTGCCGCCGCCATCCCGACCGGTATTTTCAGCGCGAGGAATGACGAACATATGACCCTTCTCTACGCCAACGAATCCTATTATCAGATGTATGGGTATTCCTCCAAGAGAGAGGCGCAGGGCGACGGTATGACTTGCGCGGATCAGATGATAGCCGACTGCGAGCTGCCTGGCGCGAATGCCGCCCGCATAGCCAGCATCAGGCAGGGCGAGAGGCACATTGAAATCGAAACCCGCGAAAAAGACCGGTGGGGAAAAGAGATGTGGGTCATGAACCGGCTGGAATATCAGCCGGAAAACGATGAGATAATCGGTTCCGTCATCGACATCACCGACCGCAAGCGCATGGAGGAAGAACTGCGTATCCGCGAGGAGGAGTACCGCGTCGCCGTGGAGCAAAGCGATAAATATGTCTCCCGCTATGATATTTCCACAAGAACGATCTACCTGCGACGGAATATCATGGAACTCATGGGCCTGGAGGCCGTCGTGCCGGACATGCCTTACAGCTTTATAAACACCGGGTATCTGGAAGAGGAGAGCGCGCAGGAATTTATCAGCTTTTATGAAGCCATCAACCGGGGAGAACCCTTCGGGGAAGTGAACATACATATGCGCAGCGCGCGGTCACCGGAGTACTGCTGGTACCATATTGTGTTTACCACGATTTATAATGGCGAAGGAAAAGCAATTTCCGCCATTATTTCCTGCGAGGATATCAGCAACCTGCATGAAAAAGAAGTGGCGTACAGACGGTGGCGGCAGAATCTTGAAGCCATCTCCCAGGACAGTATCGTATGCTACGAACACAATCTGACAAAAGACATCTGCGACCGAGAGGAAGGGAAACCGGAAATGCTGCTTCGCGGCCAGGTGCCGCTCAAAATGGACGAGATGGCAAATTACAACGCTGAGCATTTTGTGTGCGAGGAAGACACAGGGCGGTTTCTCGAGTTTTTCAACCGGAAAAGGCTCCAGCAGTCTTTCCGCAGCGGCACGTCCGAGGAAAGTCTGGAGTACCGTCAGAAATCCAAGAAGGGGCTGCATTGGGTGCGCAGCGTCGTCCAGATGATCGAGGATCCGTTTTCCTCCGATATCAGGGCGTTTGTCCGCTTTCAGGATATCGACAGCGAGAAGAAGGAGCAAATGCGGCTGCAGACACAGTCGCGGGAGGACGCGCTCACAGGTCTCCTCAACAGAAGCGAGTTTGTCCGCCAGATCAATAAGCTGCTGGATTCCTCCCCTCCGGGTACCCAGCATGCGTTTCTCATGATCGATCTGGACGGGTTCAAGCAGGTCAACGACCGGCTGGGACACGTGGTCGGCGACAGGGTGCTTTCGGAATTGTCCCACGATTTGAAAGCCCTGCTTCGCTCCGGCGATCTTATCGGCAGAATTGGCGGAGACGAAATCATGCTTTGCCTTAAGAATATCCCGTATGACGACGCGATCGTACGCCGCGCAGTGCTCATCCGAAAGCTTTTAACAAAAAAACTGGACGATAACATCACGATTACCGGCAGCCTCGGAGTCGCGCTGTACCCCAGAGACGGCCTAACCTTTGAAGCGCTCTACCAACGAGCCGATCTTGCCCTTTATCAGGCAAAGGCCCAGGGACGCAACCGATATGTTTTTTATCACGCCTCTATGGATGCCGGCGCTCATGCTCACGCCGACACGTCCGGCGAAATGCCGGATGTCGTCCTGGAGTCTGAAAGAAACAAGCGGATAGACAATCTGATCCGTGAAATCGACGCCGTTGCCCACCGGCAGAGCGAGGACGAACGGTACCGGCTTATCATGGAGAACAGCACCCAGGCTATCATGGACCTGAACCTGGAAACAGGCGTATGCTTCCGCTCGGAGAGTCTCGGGGAATATGAATTCAGCCATGTGGAAGACCGTGTGCTTTATGACGGAAACGGCGCCATTCAAGGCGTTTACCCGGACGATTTGGAAGCAGTGAAAGAGATGTACCGGCAAGTCAGACAGGGCAAGCCGGTGGTCGAGGCCGTGCTGCGTTTTCGAAAAATCAACGGAGCTTATGTCAGGTGCCGTGTCATGGTGATCAGCATTTTCGGAACCGACGAAAAAAGAACCCGGTTAATTGCCACCTTCACCGAGCTTCCGATGAAGAATGAGGAGTAGCCCGTGGGGGCAGACGGAAGACAAAAGCAGGCAATTTGCTCTATGCAAATTGCCTGCTGCTTTTCAGTTTGCTTTCTGTTTGGGACACTTAAGAAGCTTTCATTCCGGTCCTGTCCGCACTTTTCCGTTAAAACGGCCGGCTAGTTTGTTTTATCAGTACCGATTCTGCAGTAAACCGGAAGAGGTCTCGCCGCTGGATCCCAATATTCCCTTATCGGTATTGCGGCCCTGATTCTGCTGTTTCACCTGTTTGTTTTTGTCTTTGTTTTCCTTTTTGCTGTTTTTGTCGGACATACGAATCACCTCATATTATTTGTTTTGATGCGGTGGCAACCAATATTATACACACTTTCAGGAAAATTATAGGTATAAAGACCAATAATTGATAAAATATATATGGAGACAGCCCCAAAATAAAGTTTTCGGATGACACGGTTTCTCCATTATGCTATAATCCTTGCATAGCGCCGTTATTTACCAGGGTAACAGACGGTATTGAATCAAGTCACTCCATTGAAGGACGGCGCCTGAATGATTTATGAGGTAATCATCGACACATTATTGGACAGCGTAAAAATGCTTCCCTTTCTGCTGGGGACATATTTCTTTATTGAATGGCTGGAACACCTTGCCTCCGATGGATTTATTCGAAAGCTGCGTGCCGCGGGCCGGTTCGGAAGCGTTGCGGGCGCCGTTCTGGGCCTCATTCCCCAATGCGGAATTTCCGTGGCAGCCGTGGGGCTTTATCACGCGGGAGTCGTCACCCTGGGAGCCCTTCTCGCCGTGCTTCTTTCCACTTCCGACGAGGCACTGCCTGTCCTGCTTGCCAATCCGGGCAGTTGGGGAGACATCTGGAGGCTTCTTTTATGCAAGCTGGTGGTGGCAAGCCTGGCAGGAATTGCCGTCGATCTGCTTGGAATCGATAGACGCGGTGCCGGGGACGCCGGCCAAGAGGCGGGGGAGGATAAACATCACTATGACACCTGCCACTGCCGCGCGGAGGAGAGTCTTCTTAAATCGGTGCTGCGGCATACCGCCGGGACCTTTTTCTTTATTCTGGTGGTTACTCTGGCGATTAATCTGATGATCGCCACGATAGGGGAGGATAAACTATCCGTCCTGCTGCTGACCAACACGGTATGGCAGCCGCTGCTTTCGGCGCTTGTGGGCTTTATTCCAAGCTGCGCCGCTTCAGTTGCCCTCACTCAGCTCTATGTTGCCGGAGGCATCAGCTTCGGCGGTGCCCTGGCCGGGCTTTGTACCAGCGGGGGCGTGGGACTTGCCGTTCTGTATAAGAGCCGGGACGGGAAGAATACCTTAAAGATCTGTGCGCTGCTTTATGTGATCGGAGCGGCGTCGGGGTTTGCGGCAAACGCGCTGTTTTAGCATACGTGAATTCTGAGTCCTGGGGTTTTTCACAAAATCGGGTCCCGTTTCCGGCAGGCATGAGTGACATATGGCGAACATATGCTTTTATAGGAGGCATATGAGCCGCCAGCCCCCGAACGATGAAACGCGAAAGTGGTAAGCGTTCTTCCGAACGACAGAAACTGACAGTATAATACCGTCAGAAAATTGACACTTTGTCAAATAACTGACGATATTTTCGCCCAAAATTATGACATTCATAAAACGAATAATAAATGCTTCTTCATATTCCCTTTGCACACAAGGCATGCGGGGTTCGTACCACTAATTGTGAATAATCTTTGAATTCTGGCATGGAACTTGCAAGGTATTAGCTGAGTGTAGGCATACAGCGAACGGGCGAACGAATTTACTTGCCGAAAGGAAAAGCGGCCTCTGAATACGATATCTTGTATATTGGTGGACGTTTTCAAAAAGCGGCAAGGGAAGGGAATTCGCCTTCTCTGCGTTTTGAGGGTGCTAAACGCTCCGAACTCCGGTTCTCAAATAGCCGGAAGAAACGCCGGGACCTGCTATTCCGCATGGCCTTTAGGGCAAATAGGAAGAGAGGGGGCATAGACGAAAAAATTTTCACTGCATTTCAAGAAAGAGATATCGCAAGGAGAAAATTTTTTAGTGTTTGGAAGGGAGGCAATTTCTAGCAATGACTACTACTACAATGACAATTATCGCCCTGGTGATTTGGGGATTCGGTTACCTGGTCGTCAGCGCACACCTTCAGAAGAAATACTTCATTTATAAGCCCGACCGTATGGTGCCTGCCATTCAGTTCCGTGATGACGTGGACTTCTATCCCGCCCACATCGTCTCTCTGTTCGGTGACCACTGGGCCTCCATCGCCGGCGGTTCTCCGCTTGCCGGCGGCGCAACCGGTCCTTATTGGGGCGTTCTGCCCGCGTTTCTGTACATCACCATCGGTAACATCTTCCTGGGCTCTCCCCATGACTATGCTACCATGCACCTGTCCGTTCGTAAGGAAGGCATGACCATCGGTCTGCTGATTAAAGACCTGATCGGTGAGAGAGCTTCCAAGTTGGGCGTGTTCCTTGGCTGGGCCTCCATCGCGGCCTTCACCGCGACCTTCATGTCCTCTCTGCCCGCCCTGTTTGTATCGACTCCTACCTTGACCATCCCCACCTTGGTCTTCACCATCATCGGTGTCATCATGGGCTTCATGATCTACAAAGTCGGTCTCCCCCTGATGTTGGTATCTATTTTAGGGATCGTCGTTGAGCTCATCTCCGTGTGGGTCGGCCTCAGAGTGCCGATCTTGATGTCCAACAACTTCTGGTTCGTTGTCTTCGTGGTGTACCCCATCCTCTCGGCCTGCCTGCCCGCGTGGGTTCTGGTCGAGCCCAAGAACTTCCTCAGCTTCTGCCTCATCGTCATCGGCTGCCTGGCCCTGTTCATCGGTGGCGTCGTCGGCAATCTTCCTCTCCAGATTCCTCTGTTCATTGCCAACTCCGCCAAGGGCCCCGTTTGGCCCATGCTGTTCCTTACCATCTCCTGCGGCGCTTTGACCGGCATGCACTCGTTCTGGACAACAGGCTATACCTCCCGTCGTATCCCCGATGAGAAATACGTCCGCGTTGTCGGCTACGCCGGCGAAGTTCTCGAAGGCGTCACCGCTTATATCGCTCTGGCCTGCGCTTGCGTGCTGCCTCTGGCTACCTATCTTGAGTACATCGCCAAGGGCTGGATTTTTATCCTGCAGAACGGCTACTCCGTGATTTGCGGCAAAGTGTTCCCGTTCGTTTCCTTTGATACATGGAAAGTGTTCGGCGGCCTGCTGGGCTCCATCTTCATGATCACCACCCTGGAGTCCGGCGCCCGCAACATGAGAATCTTCCTGCTGGAACTGGTCGGCTTTATCAGAAACAAGCCTATTACCGCCAGTTATGCGAAATGGGTCTCCGCCTCCATCTCAATGCTTGCCTGCGCCGCTCTGTGCAAGTCCGGCACCTGGTTCTATATCTGGGTCCTCTTCCCCTGCCTCTCCGGCCTGCTCGCCTGCAACTCCTTCATGGTCGTCATCCTTTGGCTGAAGCTCGTCGGCAGACCTCAGACCTATTTCTGGTATGCCCTGTGGATCACGATGTTCGTTGTTGCCATCCCCGGCTCCGCCTACCTGACCTGGACCTACATTGTCACCAAGACCTATTACCTGGCCTGGATCCCCGCTCTGGCTATTGTCTTTGTGGCCATCTTCTTCCATGATTTCTGGGTGCGCCTGAAGGGCATGACTCCCGAAGAGATCGCGATCGCAAGCGCGAAAGAAAACGAGTAATTAATTTAATACCTTTATTGGCAAATCGGTTCCGGCCGGGGGGAGTATACTCTCTCCGGCCGGAACCGGAACCTGTTAAAATCAGGGAATGCCATGAGTGTTCCGCTGGTTAAATAACGAGTCCCCATAATTCCGTTTGCACCCGCATTACCACGTCCCTTTAGACACAAAATATATGTATATGCGTTTGCGTGTACAACCGCCCAGACAAATTAATCGGAGGTGTTAACTTTGGCAGAAAAAATTAGTTTCATTGAGCAGATCATTCTTGAAGAGATGAAAAACGGAGAAGTAAAAGAAGAGAAAGAACTTACCGCTACCGCTGTTTCAGTTGTAAACAGCAAGAAGCAGGGTAACAACCCCGGCGTTACCAAGAGAGTTGTGGCAGTTTTGCAGGAAATGGTTACCAAAGGTTATATGGTTAAAGCCGGCGGCGGCCTCTTCAACAAGAAGATCCAGATTACCGAAAAAGGCAAGCAGGCCCTCGCAGAGTCTCAGCAGTAAAATTTGAATAGAACAGGAAGTCAATAATGCAGCAAACGGAATTGGGGGGACTCGAAAAGCGCCTCGTCAAGCTGGAGAAAAGCTTGGCGGGGCTTAAGAGTGCGGCAACGCGGGGCTGTCCCTTGGATAATACGCTGGACGACATCGATCGGGAGCTTATCGAAATGAGTAAGCTTCTTAAAAATATCCGGGATAGCAACGAGAATAGAAATAACCAGGAATATGAAATGGTAGCGGCACATTTTAAAAAGGTGCGAAACGATCTGGAATCCATAACGGATGTACAGGAAAAGAAGGATCAGGGTTTTACATTTACCAGTAACGACAAAATTCCGAATTTTATCTACCGTATAGCAGCAAGTTCCCCGGGCTTCTGGAAGGTATTTGAGCATGTTACGGCAATACTCGGAATAATAATGGTCCCGTTCAGCGTCTGGTTTGTAACATACCTTATTGCATTCTGGAAATTTCCGTTCCTGCCTCGGCAGGCTGAGGCATTTTCGGGCGGAAATATGGCTGGTTTTGCCCTCGGCTTTATTATAGCCGCAATTCTTCACGAAGGTGCCCATGGCATAGTCCTTGCTAATAATGGCATTAAGATCAAGCGGGTAGGGGCAGTCATTGGTCTTCTTGTCGGCGGAATGGTGGAAGCTGACGAGGAAACGTTTAATTTTGCTGGCCCAAAGGTTAAAATACGCTTCAACGCGGCCAGTATCGGCAATAACGCGCTCATTGCCATTCTTCTATGGCTGCTATGGGCGGCAACCGGTGTGGAGTTTTTTGCTTTTATGGCTATTGGAGATCTGATCTTCGGCGTGATGAATGCCTTGCCCGTCAGTCCAAAGGACGGCGGTTGGGTTTATGATGACCTGGTGGAAATGTATGTGCACAGTGACGGCCTCAAACGAGCAGCGTCTTATATTCGCGTTGTCCTGCTTATCGGATGGGTTATTCTTCTGATTTGGGCAGGCTTTGCAAAGGCACTTGCCTAGGAAAAATTCAGATGCGGATATTGACATCCGAATCTGTATCAAATACGATAAAAAGAGAATGTATCAATGAAATGAAACCGAGTTTCGGTTTTGTTTCATTGATACATTTTTTATTCCCTGCGGATTTTGCTTAAATAATGTCCGCTGAACAAAACAAAAACCTAGTCATATCAATACTTCAAAGCCGTCTTTGCTTTGTTCAGGTGCAAGGTTATTGGCAGAAATCAGCCAATAACCTTGCACCTTGGATTTGCGGCGTTTGTCCGCAAATCCAAACGGACAGTCATCAATGTATCTGAAGCGGCAAAACAGAGCTGTTTTGCCGCCTTGAAGTGCAGGTTTTGCCCTTCCGGCAAATGCGATTCGAAAATCGCATTTGTTCAGTGGACATTAAATATGGGCTGCTTCTCAGCAACAAGAGGTAATATGAACTGACTGTTATACAAATTGTAAATGACGAAGCCGCGCAGAAATTTAGATTTGGAACAGTATCGAAACCGCTCGAAATTTGTCGGAAAGAAAATATGGACAATACTGGAAAATTAATATATACTTTGTTAAAATAAGGAACCTGGGCGGCTGAATTATTGCCCCCAACCCACTTGTGGCACAGTTGCTTAACGGCAGTGGTGCAAATCGAAAATTGGTTGGTTAATCCGGACCTTTTTGGAAGGCCGGTCGGTTGCTTGCGATTTTGAAAGCGGGAATGCCAAACTGGTGTTACTGCTTTATTTATTTTCCCTCTTATAAAAAAGAAACTAAAGTGTGCCGATAATGGAGAAAGATGGCTATGAAAATTGAAGTACTGATATGAGAAAGGCGTTAAGGGTTGCGGCCGCCCTGTACATAGCTGTAATTGCCGCTTCGGTTGCCTTGTTTTTCGGTATGAGATCACAGACGGAAAAGTATCTGGTGAATGAACTGTGCCAAATCGCTGATACATTCAAAAATGTTGCCGAAACTCAAATGGAAAACAAGTTTCAGAAACTGAAAATTATCGCTGACGGTATTGTGTTGCAGAACCCGGACGACGAAAAAGAAATCCGAGCCAATCTCTCTCAGATAAACGTAAACAGCGATGGCTTTATAGAGATAGACTTTATAATGCCGGACGGTGAGATTGTGACGGATGGCGGGGCGGGAAAAACTCCGACTGAGGATTTTTCAAAGGAGGAGTATTTTCAGCAAGTCCTGCATGGGACAAAGGCTGCGCTGAGGATAAAAGAAGATCCTCTGGGTGTTTTCAGCTTCGCGGTTCCGGTTGTGAAAAACGGCTCTGTGGTAGGCGTACTGTCAGGGACATATGATATGGCGCTGGATAATATCCTTTCCCTCCCGCTGCTCCAAGGCGCGGGATATGCGGATATTATGGATAACGCCGGCGGTTTCCTCGTACGGCACAACGGGCCCGAACTGAGTGGCAGCGAAAAAACGATAGAAGACTTGGGCACTGCCGACTCCGGCGTGTTTGAACAGGTAAAACAGAACCTCGCCGGACGAAAAAGCGGGACTTACACGTTTAAGGACAAGTCCGGAAATAAAATGTTCGCCGTATATACGCCAAGTGAATTTGACGGATGGAATATTCAGTGCGTGCTTTCCGCTAGTTACGCGTATGAGAGACTCTCCTCCGTTACCCGGGGACCGCTGCTCTTCTTCGAAGCGACGCTCTTCTTGCTTTTCGCGCTTACATTAATTATGATATGGCGGACCTATAACGACCATCATGGAAGAGGCGTGCAGAAAGAGCGGTATCTTATTCTGGAAGAAACAGCTCACGATCTCCTGTTTAAATACACACCTCAGACCGATTCCTTTGATTATTCTTATCTGTCAACCGACGGACAGATGGTTAAGGGCCATTACGATTTTTATCTTACCGAACGGAAATTTATTGAAATGATACACTCGGCCTCCTGCACTGTTTGGGAGAAGACGCTCACCATGGCTGCTGCGCGCCCCATGCGGACGACGGTCGAGTTTTTGCCCAAGAATATATCCAACGGGTGCGAATGGTATCTTGGGACCTTCCAAAGCGTGGCGGACGAAAGCGGCCAGGTAATCAATGTATTTGGCAGGGGAGAAAATATTCATCCCATCGTGGAGACCCGAAATAACGCCATTTGCCAAGCCGCTATGGATAAAATGACCGGAATCAGCAACAAGTCGGCGGTGGAGGAAAAGATCGCGCAGCTTCTGAATAGCCGCGGTGACACCTGCTGTGCACTCCTGATGATTGATTTGGACGATTTTAAAGCCATCAACGACCGGTTCGGGCACATCTCCGGCGACAGGGCGCTTAAAAATTTCGCAAGGCTTCTGCAGCGGGTCTTTTCCGCCGAGGATGTCATTGGCAGATTCGGCGGTGATGAGTTTGTGGTCTTTATGCAGAACATCTCCCGGGAAAATGTGTGGAAGAGAGTCGAGCAATTCCGGCGCCTGCTGGCCGAGCAGCAGAAAGACAGCGTATTTGTCATGACCTGCAGTATAGGTATCCTGTACTCGGAAAAAGGGATGGATTCTCTAGAGGCCCTGCTCAGGAGTGCCGATGACGCAATGTACCACATTAAGAAAAACGGGAAAAACGGATATTATTTTCTGGATGCGAGCCAGTGCTCCTGAAATTGACGAATAAGTTCTTTAAACTTCTTTGTCAGGAGATAACGTTCAATAAGCTCACCGTGTATGGATTGCCGGGAATTCTGTTTTTGCAATGCGGGGGAGGGGAGCGGCTCTGAGGAGCCGCACAAAGTGTGTCAGGGGGACTTAGTTCCCGCACACACTTATTTAAAATCTATCCGCCCTGTGCGGCGGAAACGTCGTGAGACTGTATCAAGTTGGGAGCTGTCCTTTTGGGCGGCTCTTTTTCCTTAAATCTGTAGGGCTAAGGACAATCTGAAGGGGAATAGGATATAGAAGCCAAAAATTCTCGTTCGGAGGTGTGCCGCGCATGATCACAGCCTGGCTTATGCTAATGCTGAACGGCCTCTATTTTACCTTACGGTTAGGGGACGGCGGCAGTTCTTTTCCGCGTCCCCTGAAAGCGGAGGAGGAACGGTGCTACCTGGAGCGCCTCGCCGAGGGTGACTGGGAGGCCAGAAATAAGCTCATTGAACATAATCTCCGCCTTGTGGCCCACATCATAAAGAAATATTACACCCAGGCGGGAGGGCAGGACGATCTTATTTCCATCGGTACCATCGGCCTCATCAAAGGAGTGACGACCTTCCGAAGTGACAAAAACGTAAGGCTTGCCACCTATGCCAGCAGGTGTATCGAAAATGAAATTTTAATGTATTTTCGCAGCCAGAGAAAACTGCAGGGGGAGATTTCCCTTTCCGACTCGATAGACACCGACCAGGACGGGAACTCCTTATCGCTCATGGACGTCATCAGCGTTGACGACGACATGCTTGATAATCTGAACGCCCGGGAAGTATGCCTCAAGGTGCGGCAAAGTGTTGAAAAATGCCTGAATGAGAGGGAGGCCATGATTATCGGCCTGCGCTATGGACTGGACGGCGAACCCCCGCGGACCCAAAGAGAGGTAGCCACCCGCTGCGGGATTTCCCGTTCCTATGTCTCCCGCATCGAGAAAAAGGCCCTTGAAAAACTGCGGCTGGAACTGGAACCTGGAGGACGATAACTGCAGGCATCAGAGTGAATCGACGGTGAAAAAGAGCGGGTCAGAGGGAAACAAAGCGAAAAGCAGTTGCTTTTCGCTTTGTTTTTGTAATCGCGCTTCCGAATCGCTGGAAAATGCAAACCACTTGCAAAATGAGCCGTTTTCTGATAAACTAAGTTAAAAAGTTGCTTTAAGTTTTTCATATGGGGGTCTGCTATGAAAAGCCAGTGGTTTAGCAATATAAAAGTAGAGGATGTGGTTTCACCCTCCTTTTATACCGTGCCCAGTACCCTCACGATTGAAGAAGTATTTACCAAAATGAACAAGGAGAATGTGGAAGACATTCTGGTTACGGACGAGGAGGGGAAATTCCTTGGCCTGACCACAAGAAAGCATTTGGAGCTGGTATTTGCGCAGAGCCGGATCGACTGTTCCGGGATGACGGTGGACAAGGCCATGATCACGCAGCCGATTGCCACTTTTCCTCAGGAAGACCTTAACGACGCGAGAAGAAAAATGCGCAGGGCAAAGGTCGGCAGACTGCCGGTGGTTGATGAGGACAAGACCCCAAGGGGCATTCTCACTGCCGTGGAAGTATGTACGGCATTTTCAGCGAAGCTGGAAGCCATGGGAAAACAGATGGAAACCATCTTCAACACAATCGATGAAGCCATTATACTCATTGACGACGAGCAGAGGGTGCTTTACTGGAATACCGGCGCCGAAAAGATCTATGAAATCAGGCAGGAAGACGTTACCGGCAAGCTTATCGGAGAGGTGATTGCCAACAGCTTTGTCCTCAAGGTCCTGAAAACCGGAAAGCCCGTTTATCACGAGTATGAGATCACCCCTTCCGGACGCCATCTTCTGAAGAGCGGCATCCCGTATTACCAGTATCCCGGCCGCCTCTGGGTGGTCTGCACCGCGCAGGATGTGACACGCTTCGTAAACATATTGGGTGAACTCAACCAGACTCGCGACAAGATCTCCGCCCTGGAGAAAAAGAGCAACTCGGACGAAGCCAATATGGACCTCTTCGTGCGCACAAAAAGTAAGGCTTTCCATGAGGTTTTGGAAACCGCGAGGCTTCTCTCCCGCACTGATTCCACCGTTCTGATCCTGGGAGAGAGCGGAACCGGAAAGGAACTCATGTCCAGCACCATCCACAGTCTCAGCAACCGGCGGGACAAGCCCTTTGTGGTGATCAACTGCGCGGCGATTCCCGAGAGCCTGTTTGAAAGCGAGCTCTTCGGCTACACCAAGGGGGCGTTTACAGGGGCCTCCAAGGAAGGTATGCCGGGCAAGTTTGAGCTGGCTAACGGCGGCACACTCTTCTTGGATGAGATCGGCGAGTTGTCCTTCGACATGCAGGCCAAGCTGCTCCGTGTTCTTCAGGAAAAAACCTTCTATCGTATCGGCGGCATCACTCCGGTGAACGCCAATACCCGGATCATCGCCGCTACCAACAAGGATTTGTGGAAAATGGTTCAGGAGAGCAAGTTCAGAGAAGACCTCTTTTACCGCCTTAACGTATTTAACCTGAAGATGCCCGCGCTGCGCCAGCGCCAGGAGGATATTCCGCCTCTCATTGAATACTATATCGACCAGTTTGCAAAGAAATATAATCTGGGCGCGCCGGAAATCTCTCCGGGCGCCATGCGTTTTCTCATGGATTATGAGTGGCGGGGCAATATAAGGGAGCTCAAGAACTTTGTGGAGCGCATTGTGGTGTTCAGCCAGAACGAAATTGTCAGCAGGGAACAGGTTATCAAGATCATCCAGGGAGATTCTCAGATAGAGACCGCAGCGGTTCCGGGAGAGGCCGCGGCAGGAGAGAGCGGCGGACTCAGCGACATTCTGGAAAGCAAGGAACGGGAGATTATCTCCGATCTTCTGAAAAAATATAACAACAATAAATCGGATGTTGCAAAAGCTTTGAACATCCCCAGGAGTACACTGTACTACCGCATGAAATCACTTGGAATCGCCGACTGATTTGTTTGTAAAGCGGTATGACAGAAGTAGGATCCTTGGCGCGTTCCGAAAGGGGTGCTGGGGACTTGTTTTTGCCGATCCAAAACAGAAACGACTGTCGAAAGCCTGACGAAGTGTCAGGATTCCGACAGTCGTTTCTTTAATAAATGATGAATAAAATAAGAAGGGAAATATTAACAAACTGCTCGTCCCCTTGTGGGCAAGGGTTACAGGGAAAAAGAGAAAAGCCTGTATGATATGATCGGATTGGCACAAAAATTGCTTATAAATAAGGCCAGTGTAGAATGTCGACTGTTTTACACGTGTTTAAGAGCGCCAATTCTGCCCCCGTTGTCTTCTATGCATAAATAGGGAGAATGTGGGAAAAGGGTAGCCTTAAAACAAAGAAAAACAGTCGGTGTTTTCACGAAATGGGCAGACCAATTTTTAGAAGGAGGGAAATTTGGTGCAAAATAAACTTATCTCCATGCAGGACGCAGTCAAAAAGTTCACCTGGGATGGC
>VSSQ01000665.1_pt1 | contig 18766 bp, 9 predicted proteins | sample 4763081 | NCBI WGS metagenome assembly VSSQ01 (sample SAMN12137344, study PRJNA551015) | bioreactor metagenome | isolation source: SDC9 anaerobic chlorinated ethene degrading culture | place: USA: Knoxville, Tennesee | collected 2015-01-01
ATGGTTAGTTTATTTATGCAAATGTACGGAAAATATCCGTACATTTGCAAATCTTTTATTTCATACATTTCGTGAACCCCGCTTTCTCTTTTTTACCTCATATTCATTGATGATTTCGTCAAGTGGAAAATCCAACTGAAATTGACCCCATCAAACCAAAGTAAACTGACCCCCGTATTCCAATCAAATTGACCCCCTAATACCAAAGGAAATTGACCCCCTTAAATTGAAGTAGAAAACTTATCGGAATTGGAAGTAAAAAGAGAGATTTTTGTTTGAACAAAAATCCACTATTATGCCCAATAAAAAGATAAGTATGCAAAAATTAAGACAAGTTATTTGTTTCCATTGCCAAGGCAAGGGTACTAAATCTATTAGCAAATTATTAGAGGTTTCACGCAACACGAGTAAGAGGTATCTTCAAACTTTTTACAGCTTAGGTATAAGTTATGAAGAGTTTTCCAAGAAGAACGATTCAGAGTTATCAGAGTTATTTTTCGCATCTCCTCAAAAGATCTATAAAAGTTCTCGTTATTTAGAATTGGAGTCTTTATTGCCTCGCATTTGCAAACAACTAAAACGTAAGGGTATAACGAGGGACATGCTTCATAAAGAGTATCTCGAACATCACCCGGGTGGTTATGGTCGTTCCCGGTTCAATTCATTTATTCAGATCTATTTAGGTCAGATGAATCCGGTGATGCATATAGATCATAAAGCGGGAGATAAGCTATAAATTGATTTTGCCGGCAAGAAGCTTCACTTAACAGATGAAAAAGGAGAACAGGTTCCGGTAGAAGTTTTTTTAGCAGTATTGGGATGTAGTCAATTAACATATGTAGAGGCTGTTGCCAGCCAAAGAAGAGAAGATTTAATAAAGGCTTGCGAGAACAGCCTTCTCTTTTATGGAGGTGTACCACAAGTTATTGTCCCTGATAATTTAAGATCGGCCGTAACAAAGGGCAGTAAATACGAAGCTATCATTAACCCTGAGTTTGCATTATTTGCCGAACATTACGGGACAATCATCATTCCGGCAAGAGCATACAAGCCACGCGACAAATCATTGGTGGAAGGAGTTGTTAAACTTGTTTACTCAAGCATTTACACAAAGCTTGAAGGGGAGGTATTCAGGGATCTTGAATCTATAAATATTGCCATACGGGTTTTATTAGAAGACTATAACAACGCTTTCTTCTCCAAGAGGGATTATAGTCGTATGGAGCAGTTTGAGGAGATAGAAAAAATGGCACTTGGGAAGTTGAATCCAATAAGATACAAAATCAAGGTTCAGGTAATTGTAACAGTTATGAAGAATGCACATGTCAGGTTGGCTGAAGACATTCATTATTACAGTGTTCCATATATCTATATTGGCAAAAAGGTTAAGATTCTTTATACAACAACCGATATCGAAATATTCTATCGTTATGAGTTGATCGCAAAACATACAAGATCAAAGAAAAAATACCAATACACGACAAATCCTGAACATCTGGCAACAAAGCATCAGTTTGTAACAGAATGGTCTCCTGAGAAGTTTATTACACAAGCGTCTGCCATACACGAAGATGTCGCTAGCTACATAGGCAAGATCCTTGAACACAAACCATATCCGGAACAAGCATATAAATCGTGTTCGGGAATCTTAAGTTTTGCCCGCAGGGTTGGAGAGGAGAGACTTATAGATGCGTGTCGCTGGGCAGATAGCCTGGGACAATACAGCTATTTGATTATTGAAGAAATTTTGAATAAGAAGTTAGACAAGCTCAAGCCGGAGGCAGAATCGGTAGACATACCCAGCCATAATAACATAAGAGGGAAAGAATATTATAAATAACACTCTTCTAACAAGAACAATATGAACAAGAATACATTGGAAAAAATGAGGCAACTTAGATTATTTGGAATGTACGATGCCTTTAAGACAAGTTTAGAAAACTCAATAAAAGAAACACTTACCCAGGACCAGTTTATATCACTACTGATAAACAGTGAATGGGACGACAGGAAAAACAGAACTATTGAAAGAGCCATTAGAACAGCTAACTTCAGATATAAGGCCTCTATTGAAGAAATAGACTACTCCATAGAAAGGGGCCTTGATAAGAATCAAATGCATCGTTTAGCCAGCCTTGATTTTATTGCTGAGCACAAAGACTTGTTTATCACCGGAAGCACAGGAACCGGAAAAAGCTATCTCTCTTCAGCTATCGGTTATCATGCCTGTCAGATGGGCTTTAAAGTACTTTATGCAAATACAGCAAAACTTATGGGGCAATTAAAACTTGCGAAGGCAAAAGGGACTATTATAAATGATTTAAAAAGAATTGAAAGAGTAGATTTGTTGATCCTTGATGATTTTGGATTACAACCATTTGATTCACAATCCAGAGTATTATTGCTTGATATTATAGAAGACCGGAATGAAAAACGCTCCATCATCATCACCTCCCAGATACCGGTAAAAGAATGGTATGATGTCATTGGAGAAAAAACAATCGCCGATGCCGTTCTTGACAGAATAGTCCATCACTCTCTTAGGGTGGAATTATCCGGAGATTCCCTAAGAAAAAGAAAATCAAATCAAGAAAGTATATATTTGTAAAAGAAAATTATTAACCAGCAGAATGGATGAATTTTTACCCCTTTTTTTGATTCGTTTTTTACCCCTTTTTGAAATTAACTTTGGGGGGTCAATTTAAATTGGCGAAAGGGGGTCATTTTTACTGGTATTTCCACCTGCCATAACTCCTTTGTATCTAAGTTTATCCCTGACGCAAAGGTAGTCCCACAAATAGAAATAATGAACGGGTATGCTCCGGAAAATATTGAATAACAGTGGCTTTAATTCGCCAACTGAATGGGCATGCTCCGGAATTTTTGAATATAATACGGCTAAGTGGTCAAGAATGCCTGAGTGTGAACGGCAATGCTCCGGAAAAAGAGAGACAGAACCATCCCAAACGCTGATTGGTTGTTAACAGGAATCAAAAATACAGTGAAAATGGGAATGGCAATACAGTAAAAACGGGAACAATACTACAGTAAAAATGGGAACAGGAATACAGTGATAAGTCAAAACATTATTAACCGAGTGTTACATTGCAGGAGAAACAAAAACAAGGACTGCAATGGACGCAAAAACAAAATCACTTATCATTATGTATTACGAGATTCACAGGCTTCACGACATTGAGGATTTTTCTATTCAAAGGATTGCGGACTTTTTTGTGCTGGATTTTCGCACGGTAAAAAAATATCTCGACATGTCAGAATCAGAGTTCGAAGATTATATGGAGAAGAAGGGAGTGAAGGCCTGTCTCCTGGATCCATACAAGGAGTTTATTATAAGGTATCTTAAGAAGTATGAGGACACCCCTTCTGCTGTAATGCACGACAGGCTTAAAGAACATTTCGCGGCATTCCCAAAAGTAGACCCTAAAACGGTATACAATTATGTCATGAGCATCAGGAACGAATTCAATATCCCTAAAATAAGCGGTTCAGAAAGACAGTATTCTGCAGTTCCGGACCTTCCTCCCGGAGAGCAGGCACAGGTCGATTTCGGAGAGAAGAAGCTGCGTACAAGCACCGGGATATGGGTAAAGGTTTATTTTTTCATTATGCTTCTCTGCTACAGCCGGCAAAAGTTCGTTGTTTTCAGGGATACCCCGTTTACCTCCCAGAGTGCCGTTGATGCACACGAGAAGGCTTTTGAGTTTTTCAAGGGTATCCCCAAAGAGATAGTCTATGATCAGGACAGCGTCTTCCTTCACAGGGAGAACAAAGGGGATTACATCATGACGGATGTCTTTGACCGGTATCAGGCCAGCCGTCCCTTTAAAGTGGTCTTTTGCCGTCCCGGCGACCCTGAGAGCAAGGGCAAGGTTGAGAATACCGTAAAGTATGTCAAACAGAACTTTCTTTTCCAGAGGACCTATATAAACAATGAGATACTGAACGATCAGGCCTTGTCATGGCTGAACCGTACCGGCAACGCCATGGTTCATAATACTACCCGCAAGGTTCCTCAGGAGCAGTGGACTTTAGAGAGGCCGTATCTCCAGACTTGGCTTCCCCTGTTTTGCGTTGCAAAAGAGTGTGGATATAAAGTTCTTAAGACAAATACCGTCAAGTATCACGGCAATAGTTACTCCCTTCCATTTGGCACATACAGGAATGACGAGACCAGGGTGTTTTTAGCAGAGAGCGAGAACAATCTTGTCATTAAAGACGACAAGGGAGTAATAATAGCATCTCACCTGATACCCGCCGGAGTGGGCAACAATGTAGTGAACAACAACCATCGCAGGAATACCTCAATCAAGCTCGACGAACTACGGGACAAGGTCAGGGAGTTCTTTCTTTCAAGCCCGGATATAGATGCGTTTATTGAGAGCATCAACAGGCTTTACCCACGTTATGTCCGGGATCAGCTGTCAACCGTCCTTCTATGGGCAGAGAGGAGTGGCAGGCAGGGGTCGGAAGTCGCGCTTGAGTTCTGTGTGAGGAACAGCCTTTTCAGTGCCAATGACTTCAAGTCGATCCTCGAAGGCCAGGGTGCCGATAAAAAAAGGAGCGCGACTAACCCTCAGATAAAGCCACTGGGAGATGCCAAGACACAACTTATAGTAAACATCGAGCCTGAGAAATCGGACATAAACGATTACGAATCAATCTTCAACAAAAGCATTTACATCAATGAGCCAATATATACCGCAAATTAAGCGACATGCCACCAGGCTGCGACTGTCAAGCATAGGGGGTAATATAACCTCACTCCTTCAGGAGGCAGAACAAAACAAACCAAGCTATGATGAGCTGATCTTCAATTTGTTCTCCTACGAAGTCAAGGAACGGGAAGCCAAGCAGCTGCTTATGCAGATGAAATTGGCCAGGCTGCCGTTGGTGTATGATCTTGAAAAATATGACTATGCTTTTGTATCGGGTCTCTCGCCGACCCAACTGAAGCAGTTGCGTGAACTGAACTGGCTTGATCAATGCTACAACCTGATGCTCAACGGGCCATCCGGCACAGGCAAGACCTATATATCCGCAGGACTTGGCTACGATGCCATAAAAAAGGGCTATAAGGCTTATTTTCGAAATATGAACGACATACTTGCAACGCTGCGTCTGAAAGAACTCACACCAAGTGCGTCCAAGGAGTTCAAACGACTAAGTGAGGCTCAACTGATTATAATCGATTATGTGATGAATCTGCCACTGAACAGGGACGACGGCAACCGTTTCTTTGTATTTATTAACCAGATATATGAAACCACTTCGTTTATCATAACTACCAACAAGTCCCCGGCTGAATGGGCAAAATCACTTGATGATGAAACTCTTGCCACTGCACTCCTTGACAGGTTGCTCTATAAATGCCAGCTTATCCAACTGAAAGGGCCAAGCTATAGGATGCAAAACAGACAAACAATATTTTAAAATGAGTTCCGATATTAAAAATATATTTACTTTTACTCAACAGTCACTGTACTCCTGTTCCCGAAATTACTGTACAGACTGTTCCCGATTTCACTGTAGTTCTTTTTCCCGAAATCACTGCACTTCTTGTTCCTGTTTACATTGGTTGATGAATTGATAATGATTTTAATGCATTCTGCACCATATAAGCTCGATTTTCAAAAAAATAAAGCTTAGGGTAGACAGAATCAATGAATTTGTTTCAATCTTTAAGCTAATTTTTTATAGCTAAAATTGGGTGGGTATGCTCCGGAATATGTAGTAGTGCATTTGCATTTACATGGGATTGATTGGAAGATAAAAAAATGTATAATCGTTCAATATTAGTTTTGCCAATTACTCTTTTATTGTCAACACTATAGTTACATAATTGACTTAAGCTTGTAATTTTCTGAGCTGACATTAATTCTATAATTTTTAACCAATATCGTTTCTGTATTTTAGATCTTGAAACTAATGTGTTTACATCTAAATCAATTATCAATTTTAATTGCTCAAATAGTTGATCAGATGCAGTGCTGTCAAATTCATATACTTCAATTTCAATATCATCTAAATCCTGCAAGTATTTTCTTGTAATTGATTTTATTGTTTCAAGCGGTATACCGCCATTCATTGCGCCCATCCATGGAAAAGCAATAGAGGTAATGCCTAATTGTTTATATGTATTTCTAAACTTTGAAAGTGTTTCTTCGATCCATTCTTCTTTTGAAGGATCTTTCCAATCATCTTTTATTGCAAAATTTAGTATCCAAGGAGAAGTTTTTCTATAAGGAAGAATCTGCCCTGGGCGAAGTTTATTTTGAAAACAAATTCTTTGATATTCTTTAAACATTTCAGGAAAACGTAACTTATATTCCAATGCAATACCCTTACCCATTGCACCTACACAATTTACTGTATTTACAATAGTCATTGCTTTAGAATTAAATATATTTCCTTTTTTTTCAATATACGACATAATACTATAAGTTTGAATTTTTTAGACAATTAATTAATTCGGTAAAAGGATCATCCCAAAGTAGATTTTGTGTTTGATTAGGTAATCGATCCAAAAAGTCGATTATTTGTGAACCTAATTCTGTTTTAAAAATATCAAGTCGAAGATATGACCTATCACACTTTCTATTAAAACGACCTCTATCTAGCGCATCAGCATCTTTTAAAATTTTCCATATAATACTATTTCTCACTTCCATAGGGCAAGACCAATCATCAATGGAATGATATTTTATTGCATCAAGAGTCTCATTGCTTAAATTTGTGTCGGTAATGTATTCTTTAATTTTATCGTGATATAAAAAGGATGAAGCTTCTCCATGTGTTGAACCTTCTCTGTCTGAAGTTTTACCTAAATCGTGTATTATTGCAGCATAATAAGTTGCTAATTTTACATTTTCCTGCAAATTATCAATATAGTTGACCAAAAGAAATGTGCCAAACAATACCCTAGTAGTGTGAGCAATACCATGATAAGAGTCAATCATGTTTGAATGGAATAGCTCCTTTGATAATTTAAGTTTTAGCAGGTTTTCTAGTTGCTCAAAACATGATATTATGTCTTCAGAAATTTTGAATTCTGCATTTGAAGATTGATTGGGCAATGGAGAAACAAGACTGCTGGAATATATTAACCAGTCTCTTTTTCCAATTGTTGTATCAACAAAATGTACTTCAATAGGTTCATCTGGTTTTAGAAATTTTATTTCAGGGTAAGCAATAATCTCACTTTCTGTTTCCTTTTTAATTGTTTCAGGATTTGTAATTTTTATATTTTTCAGACCCTTTCCTCTAATAGAGAGATATGCATCATCATGATATTCTGACGTTATAGATATTTCATTATCGTTTTCATGCAAAATTAGTTCTCTGTTGCTCCTGTGGAAAATATCCCAACCATTTGCATTTATTTTATGACAAATAGGATTATCGCCCAACTGCGCTTTCAATAGATTTGCATAATCATGATTGTAACAGATAATCTCAAAATGATTTAATTCTGAGAAATCAAAGTCTTCATGGATGAGAAATTCCTGTTGCGAATATTTCTTATAAATATCAAGTCCATCATTTATAGTCGAATATAAATATTCAGTATTAATTTCATTAGGATTGTTAGTCACCTTTTCGACTATAGCCCAATCTGATTGCATATTCCCTGTGCTATAGTAACACTTATTTGGTATTTTCGTCAACACTTCTTTTAAATCAAATTTGAAAAATACAGGGATTGGACATTTAGGCAATCCAAGACTTAGAGCTTTAGGATATTTACTTTTCCATTTTGTTCTCCATATTTTTTTTCCATTATAGTCATAACCACAAAATTCCCAACCATTTTCACCGTGGTATGAATCAGCACCTAAAGCTTCATTGTAATACTGAGTTAGGGTTTGGGGACGAAAATAAAAACGAGCATAACTATGTGCTTTTGAACTTCTTTCAACTACATTGCCTGCAGCATCATATTTTAGTAATCCGAGTTTTTTCGCCTGATCTCGACTTAATATCTTACGGTTTTTTATTACATCAATTGCATTGAATAAGTGTGTGAAATGATATATTTTTGGCGTTATATCATCTTGGAATTTTTCAATAAACGTAGCGCAGTTTAATTCAGACTTGTATTTTTCTGTTAGTAATCCAAGATAGTTTACCATTGAGTTTTTTTTAAGTTCAGACCAATCCCAGTAGTGTCGATATTTATCTATCAGAGTAGATGTAAAATCTAAAGTATGCGATTTAGAAATAATTGACCAATCAAGTACATCGAACAATTTATCCAAATGGTCATTACTTACTTTTGTTCCAATTTTTTTGTTTATTTCAGGCCAATACAACTGATTTTTATATTTTAATAGATATTCGACAGTCAAGATATCCTCATTGATATTTTGAGATATTAAATGCCAGTCCAGCAAATCCAGTTTATCATGGATAATAGATAAAACAGAATCACTTGGAATGAAACTAGGATTCTTAGAAAGAATAAACCAATCAAATGATTTGTTAAAGAATTTTATTATGAATTCTTCTGAGAGAATTAGATCTGTATTATAAGATAATGCTTCCCAGTTCCAATCAATATTCGAATTTTCAGATACAATTTTGCATTCTAAGTCATTACGACTTGACAAAGTTGTCCAATTCCATGGCTTATCTATATGAGCTAATATGAATTTGAAAGAAAAAACTATTGAAGGATTATTAACAAGAGCGTTCCAGTCCCAGTTTTTTTCAAAATGTTGTTCTAAAAAAGATTCAGTAATCCCAGTATCGCTACGTTTAGAAAGTAACGCACAATTGATATTCTCTTCAAGTAAAGAAAAATTTACATCAAAGTTTGTGGATTTACTTAAACAAGTTCCAAATTCAGAGATATATTCCCAATCCCAGTTTCCCTTATTGATTGTAAATATTTCATGATTTGCATTGATTTCTGAAAGTTTGGAGAGTTCTTTATAATCCCAATAATAAGACGGATTATTTAAAATCTTGGTTACAATTCTATTTATCCAGGTTTTTTTACTGTAGATACCCTTATCAAATACAAACATTAAATTAGCAGCATTTGATTTAGAGAATTCAGTCCAATTTATATATTGTGTGGAATCTATTATGTATTTTTTACCATTGAAGTGTCTGTGATCATAAAGATATTTGTAGTCCCAAAAATATTCAGAAAGGTCATAAGTATTTGCAATTAATTTTTCTAGTTTGTTTATACTAATTTTTCTAGTTATTGTACTCCAATAAGAATCTCGCAAATCTTCGCTTAACAATATAAAGCATTGAGCTAAATTTTGTAAAATACCTTCTTGAATTATATTATCTTCTTCAAGTTTATTATTTACAACTGTTTCCCAATCCCAATATTCTCGATATTTTATTAAACTTTTAGCTATAAACTTGGGGGATAAACGTTCTGTAATTATTCTCCAATCCCAGAATTGAAGGCATTTATCTATATTATCCTGTATGCATTCGATACTCAAATTCATCGAAAAATAATTCCAATCCCAATACTCCTGGTAAGAGCTAAGGTTTTGACAAACAAATTCTGAATTCAATCGTTTAGCAATAATTTTCCAATTCCAATAATCTTTATATAACTGGATGTTTTGGCTTATAAATTCTGAACTTAAACGAGTTGAAATAATATCCCAAAACCAATAATGAGTATAAACATTTAAATTTTCCTGAATCAAAATAAGTTCTAAATGATTCGACAGATATTCCCAATCCCATTTGTCAATCCATTTAGGATTTCCCAGCGATTTAATATTGATATCATTGCAAAAACGATGTGTAAGGATAGACCAATTCCAATCATAATCAAGGTGTTCTAGGATAAAATCTTTTGACGCTATCTCGGTAATTCTATCCCATAAATTTTTGTTATTATTTAAAAAAGCGAGGACGTTTAAACTATCAAAAATTCGTTCAATTGTTTCCCATGAGACTGAATTTAGAATTTCAAATAAGCTGACTTTTTCTTTATATTTTTCTAAAAATAAAATATTTGAATTAAAAACAATGTTTGAAGAGAGGATTTCCCAATCCCATGTGAAGTCTGGATAAGAATTTATAATGTTTAAATCATTTATTACATTAGATACATGACTAAAACCCTGATAAGTTTTGATATTCTGAAAATATTTATCAAAAAAATCTTTATCCCATATCAAATAGGGGTTGCATTCGAATCCCAAAGTGTATCCAGTCGATTCCCATTTAATAAGTCCTACTTGGTTCAATGTATTTATAAGCAAATCTGACCAATGGTAGTCTGACTGATTTGCTGAGAACCCATTTAATGATGGATTTTCAGCCATTTTAATAATCCTTGTAAAGTCAGAAGACAAACAAAAAGGACTAACATACTCAACCTGTGTAAATGCCCGATCACAAACTGTTCTTAAATTTAAATATTGCGCTATTATACAGATGTTTTCAAGAATAAATGCTAAATCATAATTGTTTGATATATAATTCCAATTCCATCTTTTCTCAGAATAATTAATAACATAATCGTATTGATTAAAATCTAACCTCTCTGTGAAACTCGATAAATCGAAATTGATTTCTCCAATGTGCAACAAAATAAAATCATTGTCGAGTAAAGGCATTATAAAATCCCAATCCCATTCAATGTATCTTGTTTTTAGAAATTCATTGTTTTTATTTTCTGCATCACTTTCTTTAAATTCGCTAATATCTCTTAGATTTTTATTAAGAAGAAGAGCTTTTAAATCTTCTACGCTTATATTTGGTTTATTGATAAGTAATTCGTAATTCCAAGGGAAACTAATTGGATTCTGAAGTATAAATTCATTATCAAATCTACTCGTTATAGTGTTCCATTCTAACTTGTCTTCAAATTGACTTAAGTGGTGAATTAATATGATTGTAGGGCAAATTCTGGAGATTTTCAACCAAATGTTTGCACTTGCTTGTAATGCTACATGATTAAATAATTCATTATCATGCCATGCAAAACGAGCATCTTCAATTATATTGTCTATCACTAATAAATCCAAGAATGGTTTTAAAGATCTGTAGTCAAGAACAGCATCTGGGTCATTCAATAATTTTAAATATAAACCCCATTCGATTTTAATCTCCTTGTGTCTTTTGTTTTCTTTGTTATTGATAATCTCTGTTGCTTCAATACATATCTGATTTTCAAAGAAAACAATTGGGAAATACTGATTATCTTTTGAATAAATCTTTATATCAACATCAAGTGAATTCGGCAAAAATTTTTTACTACTTGAAGCATAAATATTTAAGATTTCAATTGATTGAAGATTGTGTTTTTTGATTACATCAATATCATTGGGACTAAATATAGATTCTAAATCAATAATTTTCTCATAACTGATAATTGAGCTATGTTCTATTTCAGTGTAAACACCTAAAGCTTTGTAGAAAGGGAATGATATATCCTCTACTTGAAAGACTGTTTTATATTCATTTTCATATAATTTTTTTTGCCCAAAGTAGAACTGATATTTACAATTGTCAGTAAGACACTTAACCCCTAGATTGGTTAATCTAACATTACAATTATTCTTAATATATCCTTCTTTTACCTCAATTTCATCGAGTTGGATTAATCCCCAATTCAATACTAAATCTAAATGATGCTCAAATATTTCAATTTCTGCATAATCTTTATAGCGCTTTTCATCAGAACTAAAATCATCAAAGACATTGAATCCTAAGATTGTTGCTAAATTGACACAGGAAGTAGCTCTATCAGGTAAGTCGAAGAGTGTCTTACAGAATACAATATCAACAATATCAAGAGGAAACAATTTGTAATATGAAATCTCACAATTATATTCCTTTACCGGCCACTTCCGAAGATGCTTATCTTCATCTTCCCACTTATAGGACGCCTGATTTCTTCCTTTTGAAGCATAAATAAGCTTTCCTGTGTTTATTATATTTTGAAAATCCATTGCTAATCAATCACATTAAATAATTGTTGTAAATAAATACCATACCACAATCCAGTACCACTAATATGTACTTCAGGAATATTAAACTTATCCATTATGTTAATAAACATTGGTAAGCCTAATCGAATTGTTATTTCTTTATCGAATGGGTGATTGGAGTTAGCGAACTCCAAATCAAAATCATTTAGTTCTCCTACATTAGCAAATCTATCTTTAAGTTTATTCTCAGCTGTAATAATGCGATTAGCAATTGATTCTCTTGTTAAAACAGTGTCATGTTGTGACGCATTATTTTTCTTATTTGTTGCTTTTGTAATTGCAGTACCAACACTTATACAAAATGTATTTTCATCTGACTGCATATGTTCATCCATATTTTTATAGAATGTCTGCAACCGTTCTTTAATCATTTGATCACTTTTTTTCAGAGCATTACTTAAACCATCATCCCTTTCGGAATCTTTCAATAACATATTTCGCAAGGCACTTGTACCAAGATTTATGCTATACGAGCCTTCCAAATTATTATATCGAAAAACAGAAATCTCTGTAGACCCGCCACCTTGATCGATCATAATTACATGTGAAGCATTTGTTAGTTGCGATTTGAATTTTGTTGAAATAAAATAAGCAAATAGAGTTGACACAGACTCTTCTTTTTTTGATAGTATTCTGACATTTAAGCCAGCTTTTTTTCTAATTAATTCTACAATATCTTCTCTGTTGTTGGCAGTTCTATATGCCGCAGTTGCAACTGAATAGACTAGGTTGACATTTTCATGTTGCATTATACTTTTCATTCGAATTATACTCGGCATTACCTTAGAAAGATAATAATTCATATCCATTTGGTTTTGCGAATCAAGACCTTTCCCTGTCTCGGTCTTAATTGTTTCCCGAATAAAATTATCAAATTCAAATTTTGACAATTCTTTTATTTCTTCAGGGTTTTTTCCAATTAGCAATTTAACCGCTTTAGTTGATAGTTCCAAAACTGCAATCTTAGGACTTGAGATTGTGTCGGCAGATCCTTTTATCCAGGTGGAAATATGCCTCAATTCAATATCAGATTCTTTTATATCTCTGGTATTTAGATTGACAGAGCGATTTTTTGACATAGGTTTTGGTCTTTTCTTTTCAAATTCACTTTCCCAAGTCAAAATACGACCATGGGGATTATCCTTTATACTTTCATACACATTGCGGTAAATGGCATCACCATTCTTATTTTTATAAGAAGAGTAATGATCGCTGTTACCAACAATTATCAACAGCCGTTTTGCTCTTGATAAAGCAACATTCAATCTATTGGGCGATCTAGCAAAGCCTAAATCATTCTGAACTGGATAGCCCATTTCACCATAAATACGAAAATCAGGTGATTGATTTTTTTGTGCAGCAATTCTATTGCTTCTGACTAAAGAAACTAAAATTATATTGCGCTCCATACCTTGAAATCTATCAACAGAGCTTAATTTAAGCGATAGATTTCCTCCAATGGAAGTTACACTTTGACTCAGAAGTTTTAGTTGAGATGCATAGAATGAGATTATTCCTATTTCTTTATCCTCATCTTTTGAAAATTGATTGTTATATTGTTGGAAAGACTCTGATTGAGCCATAGAGGATAAAATCCATTGAATGGCATCTACTTCCCCCTGATTAGCCCGAGAAGTACCATCAATAAATTCTGGAGATTTAACATCAACCCAAATAACATGATTTTCAGGTGAAATTAGTCCGTCTATGTTAATTCCATGATAACGAGAATACCATTCAAGCCCCGAATCATCATAAGGTTTGTCAATAAAACCACATTCAAGACCACCATCTTGTTTATAAAATTGTTTTATCACTTCGTTTATATCAGGGTGCATTCTGTATTGATAACGGAAGGTTCCTTTCAAAGAAGAATCGATTTGCATATAAAGTCTTTCGAAATGAGATTTCTCCAACTCATCAAAATCGTGTTTTACAAATTTTTCAAGTTTTGAAATCCTATCCTTTTCTTCTTGATCTTGTGTATTTAGACCCTGTAAATGGAGTTTGTAAAGGATGTCTTCCTTATCTAAATTTGGAGGTAATTGCCTGTGGTCACCTATTATAACAGACTTTTTACCATATATCAATGGCAGTGATAATTCAGCTGGAGTTGCCTTGCTTGCTTCATCCTGGACAACAGTATTAAAAGATATATTTTTTTTCCAAGGGAAGATTGTTTTGTATTTCTTAAAGAATCGCGAGTCAACTTGCTTGTCAAAATCTTCAGAGGCTTTATAATTTTGTTCACTAATTGAACTACATGTAGCCCCAATAACATTACAGTTCTTTATATATTGGTTGTAAGTAATAGTTTTTACTTCAATAGGAAGATTATTCAAATAAGTAAACCATAAATATCTATTATTTTCATCTTGAATTTTTGAACGCTTATATATGTTATTCATCCACTGATTTAAAATAACATTTTGTGGATCGAACGAGGCATATTCTTCTGAGGAAATAATGGATTGATTGTCTTGTTCCTCAATAGAATTGAACGATTGACCGGCCCATTTTTTCATTTCTGTTATTGCGTAGGGCAATCCCTCAACTGAAATTTTATCACCAGCTCCAATTCGAATTGGTTTTACAAGATTATGAATGGAGTATTTTAATCTATCTAATGCGTTATCTACAGCTAAGTTTGCCTCAGAAGTTAGTAATATGTCTGCTTTTCGGTCTGCTAAAACAAGCTGCCAAATTAGTTCTGCTATTGCTGTTGATTTGCCTGTCCCGGGAGGGCCTTGAATTAATGCAAGATCTTGCGCTTCAACAGCTTTTGCAATTGCTTCTATTTGAGAGGGATTTAGATTAGCATTTAATTGGTTGTTAAGTATAATTTTTTCTCTTTCCTCAATTAGGTTTTTATCAATTGGAGTAGCTTTAGTAGCATCAAATAAATAGCTTGCTAACATTGGATTTGCTAATTTCTCAGGTTGAGACGTAATCTTGGAAAACGACTCGTTTAATCTGTTGACTTTTTCAGTTGCACCTGAAAGGTCAGAAGTTATCTTATCAATTTCTTTATTATCAACAAGTGTTTTAACTTCATCGATTTCAGTATTAGTTACTAAAAAAGTGAGTTTAGGATAATCAACTTTATAAAGCTTACCAATACAAATTGATTTACAATAGAATTCCTCTCCACGTAAAGCTCCAATTATTGTTTCTTCATTCTCTATTTGACCTGCTATATTCTTTTCAAAGAAAAATTTATCCCTGTCAGCAGTGAGGGTACTAATTTGAAAATCGAATATAAGTGGTTTGTTTTTCTCCTCATTGCCTAAGGTAAGGCCTCCTTTAATTTCATTTAGCACATCATTTATGAGATCATAAATTTCCTTTGCCTGAAAGTGCTTTGAATAAGCTTGTCTAAACTCGAATTCAAATTTATTTTTAGAGATGAATATAATATTGGGGAAATATTCAATTAGCTGGTTTTGAATCAACTCTTTGTCTTCTATTCTAAAATTATATATTTTACCATCAATAACTGGTAGAGGATTGAATTTTATATAGTAATATGTACAATCTTCTTCAAATTCAATTCTTCTTGCTTCTGAAATATCATCAACATTTGATATAAAGTATCCATTTCCTTTATTATTTTCACAAATATTTGTATCAAAAAGTGTTTCAACTTCTTTCTCGAAGAGTTGAAATTTTGATTCGGGATTAATGTTAACAGTTAATCGTTTTTTAGTTTGATCAAGTATTGCTGTAGAGCCATCAAGTGAAATTGGAAGTTTAAGAAATTCCAGCATATATTTATTCACCTCAGTGAAAATTTTCCATATTGAGCGAATACTAGTTTCTTCATTATTCAAAGTTGAAACATCTTTCTTGACTTCATTGATTAAATTAGCCTTTATGGCTTTGGCAATACTAAGACTATATTTATTAGGAGATTTGAGGTCAATTATTTTTGCATCTAATTCATCACCGATAGATAAAAAAGAAGAAACATCACCGTGTTTTGCTTTAGGTATTTCTTTCCAATGAATTAGGCCAGAGCAATTGTTGAATGTTGCAAATGCACCAAAATCAACAATACCAGTTATTTTGACTTTTATAATATCACCTATATTGTAACTCATAAATCTTAAACATTTGTAAGCATCCGATAAACCGCACGTTTTGGCAATTAAGCGTCCCCACTTTTTCGTAATTAGGATTCCCCATTTTGTAATTCAGGAACATCTCAGGCCACTTCGTATAAAGTTAGGCTAAATTCGTGCGATTTTGGTTGAAGTAGTGTCAATTTGTGCTGGTTTGACTCAAATTCGTGTAATTAGAGCGCAAATTGCACAAAGTATTCACGATTCGATACAAGTTTGACTACTTCTTCCACAAATGAGGCAACAGCTCTTCTATGTTTCTGTTCTCTTTAGTGTAGGAGTATATCTTTGAAAGAACATCCTCAAGCCATTCTGCAGGGTTTACTCCGGCAGCCTTACAGGATCCAATAAGAGAGTAGACTATTGCTGCCCTTATAGCAGCATCTGAGTTCCCGCAGAAGAGATAGTTCTTTCTTCCTATTGCCAGGGGGCGGATGGCATTCTCAACAAGGTTGTTGTCTAATCTGTACCTGCCGTTAAGATGGTATCTTGATAGCTTAGGGAAGATACTGTATGTGTAAGATATAGCTTTTGCCGTTCTGCTTTGTGGTAAGAGAGTCGTATAGTTGTCGTAAAGCCACTTTTCAAAGGTAACAAGTACCGGATATGCTTTTGTCCTTCTTATCTCTCCTCTCTGTTCCAGTGTAGCTCCCATCTCGTCTGCCTCCCTCTCTATCGCATAAAGAGACTGTATCTGAAGAAGTGCCTCTGTGGCCAGCTTCTTATTCTCTGCCAGTGCTTCATCGAACTTACGCCTGGCGTGAGCCCAGCACCCGAGCATCAGCTTACCATCAAGCGCCTCAAAACGATTGTAAACCTGATAGCCGTCACTCTGTATAGCACCATTGAAGCCATGAAGAAGAGTCAAAGCTGTCTTCTCTGAACGGGAACCTCTGTCATAATGAAAGAAGACCTCTCCGTTGTCCGGATTGCGTACGACCCACAGATAGCCCTTCACTGCTCTTCGCTTCTCATTATCTATCACCGGGAGGGTACTCTCGTCAACCTGGATATAATCGGTGGACAAGACCCGTCGTCGCAGATGGTCATAGAGTGGTCTGAGCAACTCGCAGCTCTGGGAGAACCAGTCTCCCACAGTGGAAGAGCTTATCCTAACCCCAAGATCTCCAAACCGGGCTATCTGCCGGTGAAAAGGGAGGAGATAAAGATATTTTTGGATGATTATCTCTGTCAAAAGAGTAGTATCTGCCATGCATTTGTGGATGGGACTATCGGGAAGTGGCGCTATCACTACTGCTGGCCTCCTCTCTTGTTCATCCTCTGGCTCGGTTAACTGATTTTTAAGAGCATATTTTTTACGGATAGTTCTCTTGACAAAGAACTCTGCCGGTTTATAGGCCAGTTTGTTTGTCTCTTCTGTTCCAATACAAACATACTCCTCAAAATTTATCCCTTCAGGCTCTATTGTTGTCTCTTCAACACGCAGGCCTTCAAAGGATATATCCTTTCTAGGTGTGCGAGGCTTATTTGCTGTTACTGTTCCTGATCTCTTGAAGGAAGGCGAAAACGACCCTCTTCAAGCAGTTTGGAGTAGATAACAAGACCACCTGGCTCCATATGAAGTAGTTTGATTCTGTTACGGGCCTTGTTAACGAAGATAAAGACATCTCCGTTGCGTACATTGAGGCCCATATTGTTTGTCACAAGGCCGCTCAGGGTGTGATAACTCTTGCGCATATCGGTGGGTTCACTGTAGAGAAGGTAACGCATGCTGTCATTAAGACTAAACATTGCGTCGGCCTGAGGTTGAAGCGATAATGGTACTTAGCATGAGTGAGTCCATGATACCCCGGATACGGAACTCTGCTCCCGAAGGGGTACGAAGCTCGATCTCAATCTCACCCTGGCCTATTAATGGCTGTTTTACACTTTTGCCTCGTTTTGAAGGCTTGATTAAGCTGCCCGAATGAAGATCAATGGGTAGAAACTGACCATCAGAGACAACTGCAGACTCTTTTAGCTCTCTTGATCTGCGCTTCCAGTAGTAATACTTGTGATGGCTAACTCCTCTGCTTTGAAGAAAGGACCGGATGTTGGTGGACGATGATAAAAAATCCTGTTCCAGTTGTTCGTACTCCTCTAGTGTCATGGCGTTTAATTTTAAAACAAAATTAAAGAGGCCAAACAAGGGTTACAATATGGGTTTTATCGGATGCTTACGATTTTGCGACGAATGATTTATAATCCGCCAGAGCTTTTTTCAAAGTCTGAGCAGGTTTTTCAGGATTTGTAATGGCATCAAAAAATACTTGACTATCCCTCTCTGAAGCAATAACCAGCTCCCTCTCTTTGATAATCTCCTTCGCCTTATCCTGAGCGGCAGCAAATATAAAATCGGTTAAATTCCGATAACCTCCCAGCAATGCAGCCTTCTCAAAGAGAAGTTTCTGCTCCTTAGGCAGTCGGGCGTCAAATCTCGCTGTATCTGAAGTGGTTGTACTCATTGTGATGGTTAGTTTATTTATGCAAATGTACGGAAAATATCCGTACATTTGCAAATCTTAACACCTGGAAAATTATCTAAGTTATTTGTAGATTATTGAAGATATATCTTCAATAATTTCATTCATTCTTTGTCTGTTAAGTCCGGATTTTATACCCACGGCCAATACATCATCTTTTGACGGA
>VSSQ01000666.1_pt1 | contig 18764 bp, 17 predicted proteins | sample 4763081 | NCBI WGS metagenome assembly VSSQ01 (sample SAMN12137344, study PRJNA551015) | bioreactor metagenome | isolation source: SDC9 anaerobic chlorinated ethene degrading culture | place: USA: Knoxville, Tennesee | collected 2015-01-01
AGCAAAAGGACCTGGAAAGCAGGGGGAGGGAGCACATTACCCTTGTTTTCTCTCTCCGGGACGAGGCTTTCGGTCTCGACGTGAACTATGTCCGGGAAATCGTGCGGGTTCCTCCCTTCATCACCAGGGTCCCCAATTCTCCCGGCTACATTCGCGGGGTCATCAACCTCAGGGGGTCCATAGTCCCCGTTTTCGACATGGAACTGAAAATCGGCATGGTGCAGAAAGAACTCACTGACGAGGCCCGTATCGTGGTAGTGTCGTGGAACGAGATTCTCTTCGGCATCATTGTGGATTCCGTCCGCGAGGTCTGCACAATTTACGACGCCCAGATCGAATCCGCCGCCCAGATCAACACGTCCATGGACAGGAAATACATTCTCGGCGTGGCCAAGCACGAAGATGGACGCCTCATCGTTCTCCTCGACCTCGCCGTTCTGTTCGAGATCGACTCAATTCTCGATGAAGAGGCCTCCGGAAGCTGACGATCCTGTATGATTCTTGTCGATCTCCATCTTCACAGCACCTTTTCCGATGGATCCCTGACCCCCGAACAGCTCGCTGACCAGGGGAAACACAGGGGCCTTTCCGTTATGAGCCTCACGGATCATGACACTACCGCGGGGCTCCCTTCGTTCATGGCCGCCTGTTCACGGCTTAACGTCAGGGCCGTTGCGGGAATAGAGCTTTCTGCCGACTACCCCTCTACTATGCACATCCTCGGTTACCGGCTGGATTTTTCCCACCCCAGTCTTGAGAAGACCCTTGAGTCGATCCGGAAAGCCCGGGACTGGAGAAACAGTGAAATGTGCCGAAATCTCCGGAAAATCGGTTTCGACATCACCCTCGAGGAAGTGGAAGCGGAAGCTGCGGGAGATGTGGTAGCCCGTCCTCACATGGCGAAGGTTATGGTACGGAAGGGGTACGTACAGGATGTAGCATCCGCCTTTTCTCGATACCTTGGGAACTCAGGCCCCGTATATGTGAACAGGGAGCGCCTTTCCCCGGAGGATTGCATTTCTCTCATCCGGGAGGCCGGCGGAATAGCTGTTCTAGCCCATCCGGTCCAGACTGCGGACAGCTATGCGGAGATTCGCATTATAGCCGGGAAGCTGAAAGAATGGGGGCTTTGGGGACTGGAATGCATTTCGGCAAAGCATTCTGCCGAGCAGATTTTCCAGTATCTTTCCATCGCTTCAGAACTCGGGCTATTTCCCACAGCGGGAAGCGATTATCACGGAAGCGGTTTTTTATCCGCCATGGGTATCCCTGTTCCGGAGGACTTGCTGCCATGGGCGCGCCTCGGGGTTTCATTGTAGAATCTCGCCGAAAAGATTTTGAATTTGCAGGAGAAAAGGCGATTTCCGGAGTGAATTGCCCTCCAGAAATCGTTTTTTTGATGTTATCATATTCTGATGGAACGAACCGACATCGTATTTTAAGGAGGAGTTTGCCATGTTTCCCATAGATCTGAAGAGCGATACGGTAACCCGTCCGTCGAAAGCCATGCGCCAGGCCATGGCCGAAGCCGAAGTGGGGGATGATGTTTACTGCGAGGATCCCTCGGTCAACAGGCTGCAGGAAAAGGCGTCGGCCATGACCGGCAAGGAAGCGGCCCTGTTCCTTCCTTCCGGTACCATGGGGAACCTCGTGGCAGTGCTTACCCACTGCGGGCGAGGGGATGGAGCCATTCTCGGCCTCAACAGCCACATCTACCATTACGAGGGAGGCGGACTCGCCGCCCTCGGAGGGGTGTTCCCTCTCACCGCCGATGATTCTTCCGGTCTGATCCCCTCTTGCGAAGTCGAGAGGAACTGCCGTCCCGTCAACGTTCATTTTGCCCCGGCGAAACTGCTCTGCGTGGAAAATACCCACAACAAATGCGGAGGACTCGCCCTTTCGCCTGCCCAGATGAAGGAAACCACCGACGCAGCCAGGAACAGGGGCCTCGCGGTCCACATCGACGGCGCCCGCATCTTCAATGCCGCCGTGGCCTGGAAATGCGACGTCAAAGAATATACCGCCCTTGTTGACTCCATACAGTTCTGTCTCTCCAAGGGCCTTGGCGCTCCCATCGGCAGTATGCTCTGCGGGAGCGCGGAGTTCATCGACAGGGCCCGCCACTGGAGGAAAAAAGTCGGAGGAGGGCTCCGGCAGGCGGGAATCATCGCCGCCGCCGGGCTCTATGCCCTGGAAAACAATATCGGGCGTCTCGCGGATGACCATGGGAACGCTGCCATGCTGGCTTCCGCGCTCTCCGCCGGAGGGCTGGAAGTGGAGAAGAATCCCATGCCCACAAACATGGTGTATTTCCATGTTCCGGAAAAGGCAGGGCACGATCTCCATGAACGCTGTGCCGCCAGGGGCGTCCTTTTTAACGGTGCCGCCGGAGGCCGCATCAGGCTCGTCACTCATATCGACGTAACCCGGGAACAGGTTGCCCGGGCTGCAGAGATCATCCTTGAGGAGATTTCAGCTTCGTGATGCAGGTTCCTGCCCGGGACGCCGTTGAAGAAGCTTCCGCATTTCTGGTCAATGAAGTCCTCTCCAGGGGAGCTGCGGGAGCGGATGTTGTCTGCAGTTTTGGGCAGGGAAGCTCTCTGTCTCTCAGGGATGGTGTTCCAGAGAAAAATTCATCGGGCACTTCTTTCGGCATCGGGCTGAGAACCCTTGACAGGGAGGGACGGCAGGGGGTCGCCCACGTCAACTCCCTGGAGAGGCGCCACCTTGAGGAACTGGCGGCATGGAGCCTGAACAACTGCTCTTCTTCCGAACCGGATCCCCACCTCAGGCTTGCTCGGCAGGGCAGGGATGTCCGCCCCGATCTCGAGCTCTTCGACGAGGCGGTTTTGCGTGTCACACCGGAGTACCGCATGGCTGTCTGCAGGGAAATGTGGGAAATCGCCAGGGACGCCGATCCTCGGGTGGTGTCCGTCAGGAGCGCGTCATGGGGTGAGGGGAGCGGTGAGTATCACTACCGTTCCTCCGAAGGAGTCTCCGGATGGTACTCGGGAACCAGCGCCGGCTGCGGCGTCTCGGTGATTCTCTCCGGCGGAGATGTTATGGAGATGGGAGGGTACGGGGACGACAGCCGGTTTCTTTCAGGGCTCGATCCCCGGAAGGTTGCCGCGGAAGCGGTCCGGCGAACCGCCCTGGTCCTCGCGGGAAAATCTCTCCCCACGGGACGCTACGACCTCGTCCTTGACGGCGAAGCTGCGGCTTCCCTGGTGGATGTTCTCGGAGAACTCTTTCTGGCGTCCAACATACACAAGAATAAATCCTTCCTCAGGGACAAGCTGGGTGAAAAAGTGGCATCCCCTGCTCTTTCCCTGGTGGACGACGGCCTTCTCGTGCGTGGAATGGGCTCATCTCCCTTCGACGGGGAAGGAGTGTCCTGCACAACGACCCGCCTTCTTTCGGATGGAGTCGTCACGGCATGGCTTTATAATCTCAAGTACGCCCTTCTCGACGGCGTGGCATCCACAGGAAATGCGGGCCGTTCCATCTCCGGCACTCCTGACGTGGACTGCTCCAACCTTCTTCTTCTTCCGGGCCAGTGGACTCCGGAAGACCTTCTTCTCCAGGTGGGCAGCGGCATTTACGTCACGGAGTTTCTGGGGCTTCACACCATCAACCCCGTGAGCGGGGAGTTTTCCCTCGGAATCAAGGGCGCTTCGATTTCGGGAGGCGCACTGGGAGGTGCAGTTTCAGGAATGACCATTGCCGGAAACCTTAAAGATATACTGAACACCATTGACCTCATCGGCAACGATTTTCGTTTTTACGGGAGTACCGGGGCCTGTTCCCTGGTGGTGCGGGATGTTGCGGCAGCGGGTTCGTAGTTTCGCCGCAGCCCTCTGCCTCCTGGCATTGATCGTCCTCCCGGCGGCAGGGGCGGACGTGATGGATCTTTACTCAGGTTCCTCCAGGGCCGGACAGGTGGCCTCGGAAAAAAGAGGTTCCGGCATCATGGTATCCGCCCGTGATATGGCCGGCGTTCTCGGTCTTGAAACCTCGGAAAAAGGAGACACTCTCATCGTAACCGCCGGGCGGAGCAAGCTCCAGCTTGTAGCCGGCGCTGCGGCGGCATGGCTGGATGCCGAACTTGTTCCGCTGGCCGCCTCCACCGTCCAGGAGGGGAAGGAATGGCTCGTGGAAAGCCGTTCGGCCCTCAAGGTCTTTGAGGGGCTCCTCCTGCGTTCGGGAAAACCGGGGAACCTCCGATGGGAGGGAACTCCCCATGCGGGAACACCTTCTTCATCTCCTTCCTCCCCCAGTCCCCAGCCACCGGAAGCCCGGGTTTCCGCCCCGCAGCCTTCCCTGCCAGCGGGGCCCGTTATCTCTGCTGTCCGGTGGGGAAGCGACGACGACAAAATACGGGCCGTCCTGGACTACGAAGGTCCGAACGCACCCGAAATCCAGCAGGGCGCCGGTTCAGTGAAGGTTGCCTTTCTCCTCGGGAAATCCGGAGTCCCGGACCTCAATTCTCCCCACGGCGAAGTGAAGGTGTCCTCGGTCAACTTCGGTGACCGTGTGGTTATTGAGTTCTCCTCTTCCCTTCCCCTGAAGGAGATCATTCCCCTGGAAGGTCCTCCGAGAATCGTCATCGACTTTTCCAGGACGGGGACTCCTGTTTCGGTGAAAAACCCGAAGCCCTCAAAAACGCCACCCGCTATACAAACGGTTCCCCCTGCGGTTCAGGTCAGGGACCCAAACAGGAAAAAGGGACCGAAAGTCGTCGTCATCGATCCGGGGCATGGCGGAAAAGATCCGGGGGCCGTAGCCAACGGCATCCGTGAAAAGGACGTTAATCTCTCCATTTCCCGCCTTCTCGCCCAGAAGCTGAAAAAGGCCGGATACGACGCCCGGCTTACCAGGGACAAGGATATCTACCTCACCCTCCAGCAAAGAACTGACCTGGCCAACAAATGGAATGCCGACGTTTTCGTCAGTATCCATGCAAACGCTCTTCCACCGGGCAAACATGCCACGGGAATGGAAATCTATCTCATGGCCCTTCCCACCGACAAGGACGCCATGCAGCTCGCCCTTATCGAAAACAGGGAAATCGCCGAGGGCAGCAATGGAGAGTCGGCGAAGGCTGCCGACAAAAAAACGCGGCTGCTCCTGAGCATTCTCGGCGATATGCAGCAGAACGCGAAGATAAACGAAAGCACCGGCTTTGCCGAATACCTCTTCAAGGAGGGATCCCAGGGCGGCCTCAAGATGCGCCGGGTGGCCCAGGCTCCCTTCTTCGTCCTTCGTGGAGCCGCTATGCCTGCGGTGCTCATTGAGACCGGGTTTCTCACGGAAAAATCCGAAGCCCGGATGCTGAACGACACAAAATACCAGCAAAAAATGGCATCCTCCCTTGCCGGAGGAATCGCCGATTACCTTACACGCAACTGACCCTGACGGGAACCCTGACCGAGGGAGGAGAATGCAGCCATGCCCCGGAAATACGATGACTATGACGATGGTTTTGAAGTGAGACGGAGGGAACCGGAAGAGGAACCCTTCCCCTTGCGGGAAGAAAGGCGGCCGGTGAGAAGGAGGAGGACCGAGGAGCCGGAAACGAAAAAGGCTCCCCTCCTTATACGTATCATTGCCTGGCTGGCCGTCGTGGCCTTTTGTTTCGTGGCCGGCTATGTCGGAACGTCTTTCGCCCTGCGGATGCTCAACAAAAAAGATATTCTCATGCGGAAGGACGTGGTCTCCGACCGGCAGGAAGCCAAGGGAGTCCTCGAGGACGGAAGCGCTGAAATCCGGGTCAATGCACGGAAAGTAGCCTTTACGGTGTATTTCCCCAGGGAAGGTGCCATCGCTTCGGAAAAAACGGACATCCTCTCGGGTATCATGGAGGATGACATTCGCCATGTGTTCGGCAAGATTCTCTCCCTTGTTCCGGGCAGTTTTTCCCCCGACATGAAAGTGCTCAATGTCTTCCGGAGCGGCGATACCCTCTTTCTCAACCTAAACGGGCCTTTCATCTCCTCTCTTACGAAACTCGGTGCAAAGGAGAGTACCCTGTTCATAACCACCGTGGTGAGGACCATAACGGAAAACTTTCCCCCTCTAACCAAGGTGCGTTTCCTGGTCAACGGCAAGGTTGCAGGGAAAGGGACCCCTGTGGATCTCACGGTTCCATGGCAGCTCCCCCAATGAGCCGGGATTCCATGGTGCTGCGGGTTGACGGACGGCGGAACGATGAACTGCGTCCCGTCACCTTCCAGAGGAACTTTACCCGTTATGCGGAGGGGGCTGTCCTGGCGTCTTTCGGCGAAACCCGGGTTCTTTGCACCGCCACTGTGGAGGAGAAAGTTCCTTCCTTTCTCCGGGGATCGGGAAGGGGCTGGGTAACCGCCGAGTATTCCATGCTTCCGAGGTCCACGTCCGTCCGGGTTTCCCGCTCGACTTCCAGGGGCGGACCCGACGGAAGAAGCACCGAGATCCAGCGCCTTGTCGGCCGTTCTCTGCGGGCCTGTGTTGATATGGAATCCCTTGGTGAAAGAACCATCATTCTCGACTGCGACGTCCTCCAGGCGGATGGCGGAACGAGAACCGCCGCCGTCTCGGGAGGATTTGTCGCTCTCTTTGATGCACTCCGGCACCTTAAAAAACAGGGAGTCTTCCCTGTCCTGCCCCTCAGGTTTTTCCTTTCCGCAGTCAGTGTGGGCCTGGTTGCAGGCTCGCCCCTTCTGGACCTCTGCTACCGTGAGGACAGTGCCGCCGAGGTGGATATGAACGTAGTGATGAACCATCGGGGGGAGTACGTGGAAATACAGGGGACAGGAGAAGGTTCCGTTTTCACCGGGTCTGACTTGTCTGGCCTGCTCCTCCTTGCCGCCGTGGGAACCCTTGAAATCATTGAATTCCAGAAGGAGGCACTCGGGATTGAAGACGGTGAAACCGCTTTTTCCTGAGGGACTTCTTTTCGCCAGCGGCAACCGGGGAAAGTTCGTCGAGGTGGCGGACATGTTCTCACCCATTGGAGTGGACATCCTCTTCGGTCCGGACCATGCCTCCCTCGAAGTGGAGGAGACAGGCACCACCTATGGTGCGAACGCTCGGCTCAAGGCACGGGCCTGGGCCCTTCACACCGGTCTCCCGTCTCTTGCCGACGACAGCGGAGTGGAGGTGCGGGCCCTTGGCTGGAAACCCGGCATTCATTCAGCCCGCATGGCGGAAAACGACCGGGCGCGGATACAATGGCTGCTCGATGCCCTTGGCGACGAAGAAGACCGGTATGCCAGGTATGTGGCGGCCTTCGCCCTCTATTTTCCGACAGACGGGATCTGCCTCCTCACCGAGGGGGAGTGTCAGGGAAGAATCGTCCGGAGTCCCCGGGGAACGAATGGTTTCGGATATGACCCTGTGTTTTGCCCTTGGGGGTATGAGGAGACCTTCGGGGATATACCCGACAGGGAAAAAAGAAAAATTTCCCATAGGGCCGTGGCCGGATATCGATTGCTGGATATCCTTTCCTGTACATCTATGATAGAATAACCACTTGTCTGGAATTGGTTCCTATTTTTAGGAGGTGCGCAACGTGAAGACCTTTCTTGGTATTATCCACATCCTGCTCTGCATCGCCCTTTCCGGCGTGGTGCTCCTGCAGCAGAGAAAGCAGGGCGGTTTCTCCGGAATATTCGGCGGAGGCACCCAGGCCGATATGGGGGGAAGCCAGTGGCAGCGTTTCACCGGCCTCACGAAGATCACCGTGGTTCTGACCGGTCTCTTCATGGTCACATCCATCATTCTTGTTCTCTACTAGGCTGACATGAACTCCGGAAACCGCTGCGGCACTTCCGGGTCTCTTGACTCCTTCGAGGATGTCCGGAAGTATGCTGTCGAGGGAATACGACTTCACTCCGCCACCCACGAAGAAATCATGGGTGGCTTTACAACTGATGTATACTTTGTAAAGACCCGGGATGTCCTCCGGGATGCGGGGCGTCTTTCAGCCCCGGTTACCGCTGAAGTTTTTGCACGGAAAAACGGAGTATTCGCAGGCCTTGAAGAAGTAATGGCCCTGCTTGGCGGCAGCAGCGTGGAGATTGAAGCCCTCAGGGAAGGCGACTCCTTCTCCCCCAAAGAAGTCCTTGTCCGGATCTGCGGTCCCTACGGTGAATTCGGCCTCTACGAGACGGTACTTCTTGGAATGCTTGCCAGTGCGAGTTCATGGGCCACTGCCGCGAGGGCATGTGTGGAGGCCGCTGAAGGAAAGCCCGTGCTCTGCTTTGGTGCCAGGCATGTCCACCCGGCCGTGGCGCCGGTAATGGAACGGACTGCCGTTCGTGTCGGAGGCTGCAGCGGTGCAAGCTGTATCCTGGGCGCCCGACTGGCGGGGATAGATCCCATGGGTACGGTGCCTCACGCCGCAGTACTTCTTGTCGGGGATACGGTTGCCCTGGCAAAACATTATGATGCGGTCATGCCTTCAGGCGACCAGAGAATCGTTCTCGTTGACACATTCAAGGATGAAGCGGAGGAAACCCTTCGGGTTGCCGAAGCTCTCGGAGACAAGCTCTCCGCCGTCAGGCTCGATACTCCGGGCGAACGGGGCGGCGTTTCGCCGGATCTTGTCCGAGAAATACGGTACCGTCTCGACCTTGCCGGATTCAGGCACGTTCGCATTATCGCCTCCGGGGGGCTCTATCCCGACCGGATACGGGAACTCTCGGCCGCCGGAGCCGACTCCTTCGGTGTCGGAAGCTACATTTCCCACGCGAACCCCATTGATATGACCATGGACATCAAGGAGATCGACGGGCGTCCCGTGGCAAAACGGGGAAGATTGCCGGGAAGGATTGAAAATCCCCGGCTTATTCGTGTAAAATAAAAGGCCGGAGTCGGAACATGCATCATTTCGCCGCGTCGGCGGAGAAAGCAAGCCCCGGGGACCCCTGCCACGTTCCCGAGATGCTTGGGGCGGCGCTTCCACCATCGGCGTTCGTGTGATCTTTGACTATAGAAAAATGAAACAGGAAAGAGAATAAGGAGGAAATTCCATGTCGGACAGTCGTTCCTTTATGGCCGTAAAAGAAAAGGTCGAGCACCAGTGGTACATAGTCGACGCCACGGACAAGCCCCTTGGCCGTATTGCTTCCCAGGTCGCCAAGATTCTCATGGGGAAGAACAAGCCTACCTACACCCCCCACGTTGACTGCGGCGATTTCGTCATAATCATCAACGCCGAGAAAGCGAAGCTCACGGGCAACAAAAGGCTCAAGAGCACCGTCCATTACTACACCGGGTATCTTGGAGGATTCCGTTCCGCAACCTACGGAGAGATGATGGACAAGAAACCTGTGCAGCTCATGGAGCGGGTCGTCAAGGGAATGCTTCCCAGGACAAGGCTCAAGCTCCACCGGAAGCTCAAAGTGTATGCGGGACCGGAGCATCCTCACGCGGCGCAGCGGCCCGTTGCCATAGAAGTGTAATTTTGAGGAGGGGGAAAAGACTCGATGCAGAATACAGCATACTGCTGGGGAACCGGAAGAAGAAAATGCGCCCTGGCTCGCGTGCGGGTTCGCCCCGGCGACGGGACGATTAAAGTCAACGAAAGAACAGTGGAGGATTACTTCCCGCGGGTTGCATGGCAGCTCAGCGCTCTGCAGCCGCTGAAGTCCGCCGGACTCGAGGGAAAGGTCGATGTTTTCGTCCGCGCCACCGGCGGCGGCCTTACCGGCCAGGCCGGAGCAGTCAGGCTCGGAATCGCCAGGGCTCTTTTGAAGCTCAATCCAGAACTACGTCCTGTTCTGAAGAAGAACGGATTCCTTACCAGGGACTCACGCATGGTGGAGCGGAAAAAGTTCGGCCAGAAGGGTGCCCGGGGACTTCGGCAGTTCTCCAAGCGCTAATCGGACAATCATTGCAGTGTTTTTTCGGACAGGCCTCGGCCTGTCCTTTTTTTATCTCCTTTCTTGACCGACCATTCGGTATAGAGTAGAGTGATCTCGAATGAATAGTCGGGAGGGATAATAGTGGCTGAAGAAACAAGAGAATCGAGAAAAGCCATCCTCAGGGCGGCCCGGGAGGGCTTTGCCGCCAGGGGATTTTACGGTACCAGCATGGAGTACATCACCAGGAACGCCGGAGTCAGCAAGGGAGCGGTTTACTGGTATTTCCCCGGCAAGTGGGAAGTGTACAAGGCCGTGGTGGCTGAAGAGGCGGAGAAACTCAAGGAAATTGTTCTTCCTCCCGGACTCGAATTTCCGACAGGGGAAGCTATGGATTTTTTTCTCACCCGCGGCGAGCGCCTTATTGATCTCTTCGCGGAAGACCCTGTATGCAGGCTGCTCTTTATCCACCTGCAGCTTGAAGCGATGCGGGGCCGGGAGGAAATGATAGAGCTTGTCACCGCTCTTCGGGCCTCCATTACCGATGACGTGATCTCGGTCATCGAAGCCGTTTTTCCCGGTGATTCTCTCTCGCGCCTCGGAATCAGCCACCGCGACCTGGTCAATATGTTCGTCGGCATCCTGAACGGCATCATTCTCAACATCGAGCTTACGATTACAAGGGAAGAAGCCGGGCGGAACTGGCGGTTCCTTATCCAGTCGGTTCTGGGAGGGATAAGCAATGAACCGTAGAGTCCTCTTCCTGTTCTACCTTCTCTTCCTGGTTCTCCCCCGGGGGCAATGGGCCAGCGGTGCGGAGCCTCTCTCCCTGGAAAAGACCCTTTCCCTGGCCGCTGAAAACAACCCGATTCTGGCAGCAGGCCGCCAGAGGATCGTACAGGCACGGGAACGCATACACCAGGCGACCGCCGCTTCGCTGCCCCAGCTTGGTGTCTCCCTTCTCTATCAGACTGCCGACAAGGATCCGTTTAATCCTGTCTTTATTGAAGGACAACAGGTCGGGTACGCCCAGGCCGGCTTCCGGACCACCTGGAAGGCTGCCCTGACGCTGAGCCAGCTCATATACAGCGGCGGTGCCGTCCGGTATTCCGTGGATTCCCGCCGGCTTGCCCTTGAAGGCGTCGAGGCGGCAGAGAAGCGCACCGCCCAGGGAGTGGAATGGGCGGCGACGTCAGCATGGTACGACCTGCGGCGGGCGGCGGGAAGGCTTTCTGTGGCGGAAGATACCCTCGCTCTGACAAAAGAGCACCTCCGGCACGTGCAGGCTCTCTTCCGGAACGGCGTGGTGGCGAAAAACGACGTCCTCCGGGTGGAAGTTTCCGTCTCAGAGGCGGAGCTGGGACGCATCCGGGCGATGAACGCCGTGGACGTGGCATGGCACGGCCTTTCCAGGGCAGTCGGAACATCTCTCCGCCCCGCATTCACCCTTCCGGCGGAGGACACTCCAGGGGAGTTTTCTCCCCTGCCTTCCGATCCTGTGGCAGAAGGCATCTCTTCCCGGCCGGAAATGCGTGCCCTTGACAGGGCCATGCATTCGGCCCTCCTTGCCGCCAAGGCGGCCGTTGCTTCCGGAGGGCCCCGGGTCGTTCTTTTCGGTGAGGTCTATCGGGCGGATGAAAGCTTTTTCCCTTCAAAAATGGATGACTGGAAGTTAACCCTCCAGGCTTCCTGGACTTTCTTCGACGGGGGGGAGTCGTCCTCCCGGGCCAGGGAAGCGAAGGCCGCTGCGGAAGAGCTTCTCCATCAGGCCGAAGATCTCAGGCGGCAGATCGAGCTCGAAATCTCGGTCGCACGGACGAATTTCGAGTCCTCCTTCAGGAGGATCGATGTGGGAAAGGCCCTGGTGGCTGCTGCCGAAGAGGATTACCGAATGGCCCTGAAACGGTACGTGGCCCAGGTTGGGACCAACATCGACGTGCTTGACGCTGCCGTAGCCCTGGCGAATGCCAGGAACCAGCTTGTGGAGGCGGTGTACGACTCCCGAAAAGCAAGGGCTGAAATAGACTGGGCTATGGGAAGAACAGGAAAAGCTTTTTTCACGGAGGCGGCGGAATGAAAAAAATACTCGCTCTTCTACTGTTTATCTTCCTTTTCGGTGGGCTCATCATCTACCGATGGCACGAAAAGGAAAACGCGGGAAGCGGCTCGCCCACCCGGGAGATTCTCCCGGTGAAAACGGTTTTTCTCAAAAACGTGATCTTCGAAGACAAAGTGTCTTTTGCGGCAGGCATCGAACCTGAAGAGAAAGCCGCCGTGGTCTGCAAGGTACCGGGCAAAACGGTTCTTCGTGTCCTGGTTTCCGAAGGTGACTTCGTCAAGAAAGGGGATCCTCTTGCCATTGTGGACGACAGCCTGCTCCGCCAGCAGATACTCCAGGCCGAAGCGGCACTCGGCCGTGCCTCGAGCTTTTCATCCACCGTCGCCGCCGACTTCGGGCGCATATCTGCCCTTTACAAGGAGCAGGTGGTCAGCCGTCAGCAGTTCGACAGATCCCGGGGAGAGAGCCGGATGGCAGCCCGGCAGGTCCAGGAGGCCAGGGCAGCTTTGAACCAGCTGAAAATTATGTTGGGGTACCACACCATCACCGCCCCCATTTCCGGCGTGGTCCTCACCAGGTACATTGACCCGGGTGACACCGTTTCCCAGTCGCCGGCCTTCATACTCGCCCGACGGGAAAAAGTGAAAGTCTCGGGGAGTGTGCCCGAACACCTCTTTCCTCGCCTGAAGGAAGGGCAGAAGGCGCTGGTCACTGTGGACGCCTTCCCCGGGAAGCAGTTTGCGGCAGCTGTTTCCCGGGTTCATCCCTCTCTCGACCCGGTCACCCGCACAGGAAAAGTGGACGTCCTCCTTTCCGCGGAAGACTCCCTCCTTCCGGGCATGTATGCCCGGGTGACGATCCTGACCGGAGTGCGGGAGGGGTACGGCCTCCCCCTTGAGGCAGTGGGCAGAATGGCGGGGACGGGAGAATCGGTCTGCTACGTGGTCTCCGACGGCATGGCTCGGCTGAGAGTCATTGAGACGGGGGCGGAAAAGGATAATTTCCTGGAAGTTCTTTCCGGCCTTGAGAAAAGGGAGGCAGTAATCGCTTCCAGGTCTGAAAAACTCCGGGACGGCACCCCCGTGAAGGCGGCGGAAAAATGAATCTCCCGGAACTTTCCGTCAACCGCAGAGTCTCCATGCTTATGGTCTTTCTTGCGGTCATTCTCGTGGGGGGGATAGTCTTCTTCGGACTCAAGCTCGACCTTCTGCCGAATATCGAGCCGCCCGTAGTGAACGTGCTTGTCACCTGGCCCGGGGCTTCCGCCAGCGACGTGGAGCAGCGGGTCACCAAAGTCTTGGAGGACAAGGTCTCTCTCATCGAGGGAGTTGATACTATTTTTTCCAAGTCCATGGACAATATCTCCGTAGTGTCCGTCAAGTTCAAATGGGGCGTTGACCTGGATGTGAAGATGGGGGACATCCGGGATTCCGTCAACTTCGCCCGGAGAGACCTCCCCGGCGATGCGGAGGAACCGATACTCCTCCGCATAACCTCCGGCACCATCCCCTTCCTTACACTTTCCTTCACAGCGGAACGGTCCTGGGAAGGTCTCCATCATTTTGTCGAAAAGACGGTGGTGGAGAACCTCTCCAGGATTCCCGGCGTGGGGCAGGTCCTGGTCTACGGAGGAGAGCAGCGGGAAATCCAGGTGCGGATCGACGCGGAAAAAGTGGAGGCCTTCGGCATTCCAATTGGGTCTGTCATCGCCGCCGTGGAGCGTGAAAACCTCAATATACCCGCTGGATCGCTGAAGCAGGGCCGGACGGAATATTATGTCCGCGTTCCCGGCCGGTTCACCTCTGTGGAGGAAATCGGGCGGACCGTAGTCGGAGTTTCCGGCGGGCGCCCGGTCCACCTCGAAGACGTGGCGGAGGTGGACGATACATACAAGGACCGGGATCTCAGGGGCTATCATTTCGACCGGGAGGCGGTCATCATGGCCGTCCTCAAAACCAGCGACGCCAATACAGTTGAGGTCTCCCGTTCGGTGCTCGGCCGGCTGCAGGAGCTCAAAGAGAAAGAATTCCCCTCGGACGTTGACTACCACATCGGAATGAACACCTCCGAATTCATCCTTAATTCCATCAATAACCTGACTCGGTCCCTCCTCGCGGGGATAATCCTGGTCTTCGCCGTTACATGGATCTTTCTCAAGCGCCTTTCCGCTTCCCTCATCGTCTGCGGCGCCATCCCCTTCTCCCTGGTCATTACCTTCATATTCATGGGAGAGCTGGACTACACCATCAACATCTTCACCCTCTCAGCCCTGGCCATGGCCAGCGGCATGGTAGTGGACAACTGCATCGTCTCCACCGACCAGGTGGTCTATCATATTGAAAAAGGGGCCCGAAGATCCGTCGCCTGTGTCATCGGCACGGCGGAAGTCCAGTCCGCTCTCGTGTCCTCCACCCTCACCACGGTGGTGGTGCTCCTTCCTCTTGCCTTCATCCGGGGACTCGTGGGCGTCTTCTTTTCCTCCCTCACTGTGGTCATGGTTGCGGCGGTTGCGGCTTCCCTCTTCGTGAGCCTTACCTTCATTCCCATGATGGGCAGCTTTTTCTTCCGCCGGGAGGAAGACCGCCTCAGGCTCCACCGCTACACAGACGCATTTATCGGACGGCTTGAAGGGGGATACGAAGGACTCCTTGAATGGTCGCTGAAAAACAGGAAAATGGTGTTTTTCGCCGCCCTGGTTCTTCTTGGGCTCACCTTTGCAGGATTCCGTTTTATCGGAACGGAACTCTCCCCGGACCCTGACACGGGAGAGATCACCATCACCATGACCCTTCCGGAAGGAACGGACATCGAGACAACCGACAGCCTGGTACTCCGCACCATTGAGCATGCCCGGAAAACGGTTCCCGAAGCCGTCAACGTCTTCGGTTACGACGGAAGGGATGAAAAGGGGTTCGCCGTCGCCGCCGGGCAGCAGGCGGGACCGAACATCGGCAACGTAGGGCTCAAACTTGTGGACAAAGGGCTGAGAAAACGCACCGCCTTCGAGATAGGGGAGTCCCTCAGGTCATGGCTTCGGGACCAGCCGGGCATCGAAAAGCTCAACGTGCTTGTCACGTCTCCCATCAAGTCCATGTTCCTCGGAGCGAAGCCCCTGAACATAGAAGTTTTCGGCGATGATCTCGGCGATGTGGTCCGTCTGTCGGGCATGATCGCGGACCTTCTCCGCACCATACCCGGCACCGTGGACGTCAGCCTGAGCCAGAAACAGAACAGGCCGGAAATCAGGGTGGACGTGGACCGGGAAAAGGCGTCCCTCCTGGGGGTGAACACCTATGCCGTGGCGGGAACCCTCAGGACCTATTTCTATGGCCACGAAACGGGGGAAACCTACTGGGAAGGAGAGGACGACTACCCCATACGGTTCCGTCTCCGGGAAGAGCAGCGCAACTCCAGGGAGATATTCGACCGTCTCATGGTTCCCTCAGCTTCGGGGAAAATGGTGCGTCTTTCCACGGTTGCCTCGTACAGGGACACGGCAGGACCGCCAGAAATCCAGAGAAAAAACAAGCAGCGCTACGTGGTGGTGGAGGCGAACGTTCACGGACGCTCCCTCGGAGAAGTTACGAAAGATGCCCGGGCAGCGGTGGCGGAAATGGATATTCCTTCGGGCGTCACCGTCGAGTTCGGCGGTCAGATCCGTGAACAGGGGGACGCCTTCCGGCAGATGGGACTTCTCGTCCTCCTGGGAGTGATCCTGGTCTACATGGTTATGGCAGGGCAGTACGAAGCCTATCTTGACCCGTTCATCATCATGTTCAGCATCCCCTTCGCCCTTACGGGAGTAGCTTTCGCCTATCTTCTGACGGGACTCTATCTCTCCCTCCAGGGGCTCCTGGGAATCGTCATGCTTGTGGGCATCGTGGTGAACAACGCCATCGTGCTGGTTGACTACGTGAACCTGCTCCGGGCCAGAGGGACTCCTCTTCGGCAAGCCCTTGTCAGCGCAGGGGGGCGCAGGCTCCGGCCCGTCCTCATGACAACCCTCACTACCTTCTTCGGCATGCTTCCCATGGCTGTGAGCGGCGCCATGGGTGCGGAGCTGTGGAAGCCCCTCGCAGTCTCCGTCATGGGAGGGCTCATGATCTCCACACTGGTCACACTGGTGATTGTTCCGGTGATCTACAGCCTCTTCGAGGAAAAACTGAGGAAAAAGGGAAGATTCAGGGAGAAGGTGATGAACTCATGAACATGGTCTGGATCCATGCCGGCGAAACGCTGGGGCGGGAAATCACCGAAATGCTTGATTCTATAGGGATTCCAACCTACTCGGTCTGGCGGAACGTCCTCCGGAAAGACAACGAGGGAGACGCTACCAGATGGGACGATGCCGTTTTCCCCGGAAAGAACTGGTCGGTGCAGTTCCTTTGCGTGGATGAGATGCTTGCCCCGCTGAGGGAGAAATTCCGGTCTTTCCTCGAAGATGACTATGTTCGCCGGACAGGGGTTGAGATATACGTGCATAAGGCCGAACGGCTTCTGTAGCCTTCCCCCTTTCTTTCCTTTCGGTTAAAATCGAAAAGGGGAAAGAAAGGGGGAATTTCATGACACAGTACATACCCATAGCCGCTATCCGGAAACACCTCGTTGTGCCTGGACTTGTGGCGATGCTCGGCATGGTTTTCATTGCCGCTCTCCCCTATGCGGAAGCAAAATTCTCACCGGCGGCTTCCCGCATTCTCCTCAGAACGGCGAAAATCGGCCTGGTGGCATCCATGGCCTGGCTTGCACTCGGTGGGGTCAGTCTTTTCGAAGTCTACTTCAGGAACAGGTTCGACATCTCCGCCGCGGACAACCTCAAAGCCCGGAAAATCCAGACCCAGTTCATCCTCTTTAAAAGACTTCTGGTGATCCTTATCATCTTTCTTTCAGTCTCCATAGCACTCCTGAGCATCGACGATTTCCGGCGCATAGGCACATCCCTCCTGGCTTCCGTCGGCGTTGCCGGCATCATCGTCGGGCTTTCCGCCCAGAGAATGGTGGCGACCTTCCTCGCCGGGATCCATCTTGCCATTGCCCAGCCCATCCGTATCGACGACGTGGTCGTGGCTGAAGGTGAGTGGGGCAGGGTGGAAGAGGTCACATTCACCTATGTGGTCCTCCGCCTCTGGGATTCCCGCCGCCTCGTCCTTCCGACGACCTATTTTCTTGAAAAGCCCTTCCAGAATTGGACCCGCGTTTCGGCGGACATCATCGGCACCGCCTTCTTTCACGTGGACTTTTCCGCAGACGTGGAGGAGATCCGGGAGTTCTTTTCCTCCGTTCTTGGCACAACTCCCCTGTGGGACGGGAGAGCGAAAGCGTTTCAGGTGACGGATTGTACTTCCAGCTCCATGGAGGTACGCGCTCTCATGAGCGCTGCAAATTCTGGAGCCGCCTGGGACCTCCGCTGCCATGTCAGGGAAAGAATGATGGAATGGCTTCGCATCGAACATCCGGACTGGCTGCCAAGGACGCGGGCGGAAGTGAACGGCAGGGGAGGACATTCCATTCCATGGTCTGCACCGGAACGGGACTGGAATGATGCCGATTTGCCGGCGGAAGAATAGTGCTTTTGAGAGGGATCAATCTCCGGGGCGGCTTTCCCGGATTTTATCTCTCTTTTCTTGAAATATTGACGAATTCCGGAGATGCACTATACTTCACCACAACGGGTCTTTTCCCCGCCCGGCAGTTTAACGCCCCGTTCAACCGCGTGCGGGAATGTTTGGGGTACCTCGTTAAGAATAATTCGGACAGGCAAGGAACGGTTTTCTTTCCGAAAGGTTTGATGCGCGCCCCGAAAGGCGGACCAGTCACATACTATTCGAATCCGGAGGTGGTTTGCAGTGAGAATGAGTTTTCTCCATCCAATGCGCGTTGTTTTTTCGAGGCCTTTATTCATCCTGGTGGCATCACTGATCCTATTGGGCGGGGTATTCCAGGCGGTGCCTCTTTCAGCTGAAGAGGCAAGTCCGGACCTTCCGGCGGCGGCTGCCGGGGCGGCAGCCCCGGAAATTCCAGCCGCTGGCGGTGGGGATTCCGGGGCAGTTCAGTCCCCGGATGTTGTTCCCCCGGAGACCGGGTCATTCTCTGTCACAATCGACGGTCCGAAGGAAGCGAAGTGGACCTTTGACGGGAAGACCTACGACAGCGGCTCCGTGGCGGAGAACGTGCCCACCGGAAAGTACGCCGTTTCTTTCTCAGACGTCCCTGAATGGACCAAACCCGCCGACGCCGAGGTCACCGTGGAAAAGGACGGGGCAGCCACGCTGGAAGGGAAATACGTCCGGCACATGGGGTCCGTTTCGGTGACAATCGACGGTCCGAAGGAAGCGAAGTGGACCTTTGACGGGAAGACCTACGACAGCGGCTCCGTGGCGGAGAACGTGCCCACCGGAAAGTACGCCGTTTCTTTCTCAGACGTCCCTGAATGGACCAAACCCGCCGACGCCGAGGTCACCGTGGAAAAGGACGGGGCAGCCGCGCTGGAAGGGAAATACGTCCGGCATGTGGGGTCCGTTTCCGTGACAATCGACGGCCCGAAGGAAGCGAAGTGGACCTTTGACGGGAAGACCTTCGACAGCGGCCACGTGGTGGAGAACGTGCCCACCGGGAAGTATGCTGTGAGTTTCGCCGATGTTCCGGAATGGACCAAACCCGCCGACGCCGAGGTCACCGTGGAAAAGGACGGTGCAGCCGCACTGGAAGGGAAATACGTCCGGCATGTGGGGTCCGTTTCCGTGACAATCGACGGGCCGGCCGAGGCGAAGTGGAGCTTTGACGGGAAGACCTTCGACAGCGGTCACGTGGCGGAGAACGTGCCCACCGGGAAATACGCCGTTTCTTTCTCAGACGTCCCTGAA
>VSSQ01000667.1_pt1 | contig 18664 bp, 20 predicted proteins | sample 4763081 | NCBI WGS metagenome assembly VSSQ01 (sample SAMN12137344, study PRJNA551015) | bioreactor metagenome | isolation source: SDC9 anaerobic chlorinated ethene degrading culture | place: USA: Knoxville, Tennesee | collected 2015-01-01
AAAGAAATCAGTGTTTCTGTGTTGGTAAACGGAATTGAAGTACTGCTGGATACCTGATAAGCTCCAACCCTTTGCCAAGATGTGTTTCCGGTATATTCATAGGAATAAATGTCTGCAGCATCATCTGTCATGGCCAGATTTGCCGAAGGAAAATTAGAGTAACCCGGACAAGATGCAGGTGAGAGAAAAGCGACAGTCTGAGTTGTAGGACATGAAATTGCCGACATATCCCATGTGACACCATTTCCGGAGCTACCAACATTAAGAGATGATTGAGTTCCAAAGTGCACCTGATATGACTGGCCGGCACTGTATAAAATTTCATTTCCATTAAGTGTGGGCTGAGCAATTGCAGCCAATGAAAATACAACTGCTGAAATACAAGTAGATAATTTCTTCATAATCTTTTTTTGCAAATATAAACAAATATTTCATTAATTGCACCTGAGTTTCAGGAATTTATTATTGGATGTGCTTTCCTGTCTTGAATTACAAATCAGTTTAATGCCACCTGATAAATTTATAAATATTGAGACACTCACTAAAAATTGATTAGATTTGCCTGACATTCAAAACGCATTTCACATGAAAGTTTTCTGGTTATTTTTTTCTTTGATCTCCTGTTTTTATTCTTTCGCTCAAACTGACGAATTTCCTCTCAGCGAAAGCTGCACCAGTATTATGGTCGGTAAAAACGCCACCACCGACGGATCTGTCATTACCAGCCACACCTGCGACGGACGTTACCGCAGTTGGCTGAACATAGTTCCGGCCGCTTCCCACGATGAAAAAGACATGCTGGATATACAATGGGGTACCATGATGACAGAAACGCCCTGGGACACACGCGGTGTGGAAACAAAAGGTAAAATAAAACAGGTGAAAAAAACCTTTGCCTATCTCAATGTTGCATATCCGTGCATGAATGAAAAACAGCTCATCATTGGCGAAAGCACCATTTCCGGACGAAAGGAACTGGTAAACAGCAAAGGACTTTTTCTGATCGAAAATCTCGAAGCTATTGTGCTGCAACGTTGTTCTACAGCACGCGAAGCAATCAGTCTTATCGGTGAACTGGTAAAAGAGTATGGCTACGCTGACGGAGGCGAATGCATAACCATTGCAGATAAAAAAGAAGTATGGGTGCTGGAAATTTTCGGAGAAGGTCCTGATAAAGTGGGTTCTGTTTGGGCTGCTCAGCGAATTCCCGATGATCATGTGGGTGTTTGTGCCAATATCAGTCGCATCGGGGAGCTTGACCTGAAAAACAAGGATTATTTTATGGCCTCTGACAACGTTTTCAGTGTCGCAAAAAAAATGGGTTTCTGGGACGGCAAGGAAACTTTTAAATTCTGGAAAGCCTACAGTGGAAGCAAACCCTTTCAGATCAGGGAATTCTTTATTCTTTCAAGTCTGGCTCCATCCCTCAATCTCGACTACAATGCCGAAGAGCTTCCTTTTTCTGTGAAACCTGACAACAAAGTATCTGTGCGCGATGTGATGGCTCTGCTCCGCTCTACTTTCGAAGGAACACCCTGGGACATGACGCAGAATCTGAAAATGGTATCGTCGACAAAAACGAAGCCGGGGAAACCATCAGCGATACGGTGATTTCGCCCTATGCCAATCCGTGGATGAAGCGCGACATGATGAGCATGCTGAATTATCAGCAAGATGGTGCTGTGAAATTTCAGCGCACTTGTGCCGTTGCGTGGTGTGCATACAGTTTTGTTGGTCAGTGCCGCGACTGGCTGCCCAACGAAGTTGGCGGCGTCTGCTGGTTTTCGTTCGACAATCCGGCCGAGAGTCCGCGCATTCCGATATTTGCAGGCACCCTGTCGCTGCCTCAATCATTCAATTATTCCGGACAATTTGCCTTCAATGAACAGTCGGCTCACTGGCAATACCGTCAGGCCAACCGCCTGGCCACCGTTCGCTGGGGCGAAGGGCGCAAACTGATTGAACCGGCGCTGATGCAGTATGAAGACAAAGCTTTTACAGAGTTGTCTGAAGTCGAAAAAAAAGCTGAGGAATTGCTGAAGGAAGATCAGGCAAATGCCTCTGCCGGAAAACCAACGCAGAAATGCCGCGAATACCTGACCCGCTACACCGCCGACTTCTACTATTCATCGGCAGCCAAATGGATTGAACTGCGCAATCAGTTCTGGACAGATCTGAAATTATCGTTTTAATCCAGCACTCAGAAAGCACTATTAATGCGAGCTCTGTACCTGTTAATAATAATGTTGCTGGTTTCATCAGGATGCAAGAATGAAACAAGCGGAGTAATCGCAAAACAAGATTTGCCCAAGGATTTTAAATATCTGAACTTGATCTGGAACAGATCTGAAAAAGTAATACCGGATCCATATTATGGATGTGTCAGACCAATTGCGGACAGTATTCTTGCAAAATACAACTATGGTAAGATTTTCCCTACCGATGAAAGATTCCAAGATACTGATCTTACTTCCTTAATTGATAGTTTGCAATTGGCTGTAAAAAATAAAAATATTGAATTCATTCTTTCACATCTTTCTGATACTGTTTTTATGGGCTATGCAGCAGGCGTTCCGGAAACCGCAGATGGTTTCAAACAATACTGGATGAATAGAAAAGGAAATGTTTCAGAGGAATTGTGGATTGAAATGGAAAGAGCTCTTAAGTTGGGAGGGAAATTTCTTGCCCTCGAAAAAGATTATCCATTTTATGGTCACAAGATATATCAGATTCCCTATTTGTTATTTCCCTGGGAAATTTCAGACATGTTTATGAGCCAGGCTGCCATTGCCGAAAATGTTCCTGTGTATGAAAAAAAAGACTCAACATCCAATGTCGTAGGATATCTGAATTATGACATTGTGGATGTAAACTATGAAGAATCGGGTGTTGAGCCTCTTTTCGAAGGGGTGACCACTATCACTGTCAATCAGATGGATTGGGTGAAAATTACTACACTTGACATGAAGATATCTGGCTATGTTGATGGGAAATTCCTTTATGCGCCTTTGGGTTTAAGGCTTTTTCTTGCAAAGAATTCCGGCAAATGGAAAATTAGAGGTATTGCCATTGGCGAATAAAAACAATTTTAAAGGTTGGAATATGCCGTTTTTCGAGACACTGAAGAATATGACATACCGTTGGCAAGTACCGGCAGTGTTTTATTGCATCAATTGCACTGCGTTTTTGATTTCTTTGTTTTCCAAAACACAACTTATCAGAGAACTCGGAATTGTGGCCTATTCACTCAGTTTTATCTGGCTGGTGACTTCTGCTGTTTTCAATGCATATAATCGCATGTGGTCGAAATTTTTCAATATTATTCTTGGATTTTTTTTCGGATCAGTGTTTTCTATGATAACGGGCATTTTCATTGTTGCCATTATTGAATTTGCGAGTAATTGAGAAGCTCCATAATCAGAAAGCTGACATGTACCAATTCTGGTTTAAGTTCGTTATTCTACATTGAAATTGTTAAGGAATTTCATATACATTTGCAGTAAATACAAAACCTGTTATGAATACAGATACTTTTCATCCAATGGTTGTCCACTTCTCGGTTGCACTGGTGATAGTGGGGTTTGTAATTGACTTTTTCTACATTTTTATTGCACGAAAGGACTGGCGAAAAACCAGCAGCCTGTTCCTGATGATTCTCGCTGCTCTTGCAGTATTTCTTTCGTGGTACACGGGTGAATACTATGGCCGTGAATATTTCGGACCCGGAGATGAACTGAGGGAACTGCATGACTTCTATGCAAAAATTGTCTGCTATGTTTTCGGATTTGCTTTTGCGGTGCGGATTGCAGCCATATACATTAAAAAAGATATACCGGCTCTTAAGTATGTTTATATTGCTGCCATGCTCGCTGCAGTCGGCTTCATAGCATATGTCGGTTATCTTGGCGGACAGCTGGTTTATGAAATGCAGCAATATCTCAGTGTGTAAATCTTCATCAGTGAATACTGTTATGTGCCTGACTGTCTCTGGGCCGTTAGAAAATTTGAAGAATTCATTTATCAAATTATTCCTTTGCTCGCTTGTTTTGCTGATTTCAGTATCAGCATCAGCACAGCATCTGACAGTCTCAGTACGCGATCGTGCAAAAAATCCTTTGTTCGGCTCAACTGTAAAACTCACGGAAAACAATGACACGAACAAGACACTGTTCGCTTCAACCGACATAAATGGCAACGCGGTGTTCCCGGATGTACGCGATGGAATGTACATACTTCTTATAACCAATATCGGCTTCGAACCTTTGCGGAAAACCATTGCGGTAAATGCTCAGCACCGGGAATACAGCTATATTTTGCAACAAAGTTCCGTATCGCTGGGCGAAGTGACCATTACAGCCGACAGACCATTTATCCGTCAGGAAGACGATAAAATGATTGTCGATCCGGCACCAATGATCGGCATCAGCACAAACACTCTCGAAGTAATTGAGGCTACACCCGGCATTTATGTCGATTACGATGCAGGCATATTCCTTTCCAGCACAACTCCGGCGCAGATTTACATCAACGGCCGCGAACAGAAACTCAGCAACCAGGACATGATGAATCTGCTCCGGAACCTTCCTCCCGGAAGCATTGAACGTATTGAAATTCTGCGAACCCCTTCAACAAAATACGATGCAGCCAGTTCCGGTGGAATTGTGAATGTTGTGCTGAAAAAAGGTCTTAAAATCGGTCGTTTCGGCAACCTGAACGTTGGAATGAATCAGGGGAAATATGGCAACCGCAATGCCGGAGGTAGTTTCAACAACAGCACGGAGAAAAGCACTTATTATATAAATGCCAATTACAGTCGTCATGACCGGATAGATGACATGAATACGCTAAGGGAAATGTCGGCCGACACTATTCTTGATCAGAGTTCCGGAACACGGCAAACGTCGGATGAAGTGTATGTCGGTTTTGGCGTGAACCGCGAAACAGGCAAAAAAAGCACTTTGTCGTATGACGGAAGACTCAGCTACAGCAACAGAAATACAGAAGTGTTGTCCGATAATATAATTTCAGGGGAATCCGGTCAGACATTGCTTGAAAACAATGACAGCGTAAAGAAAAAATCTTCGGATATCTCGCTGAGTCAGGAAATCGGATTCAATCTAAAACTGGATACACTCGATTCGGAATGGGATACAAAACTTAGTCTGGATTTTATCAAAAGCAGAACTGATCAGGAATACATTACCTTGCTTTCCTACCCGGCCGACACTTTTACTCAGGGCGGCAATACAGGCGATCAGAAGCGATTGTTTCTGCAGTTTCAATCGGACCTGACAAAAAGATTTAAAAATGAGATCAAGCTTGAGGCCGGAATCAAAGGCAGCTGGCAGATATACAACAGCGACGCTGATTACTTCAGATTTCAGAATACAATTCACATAGCTGACTCGACGAGGATTAATTCCTACAAATACAACGAAGGAATTTTTGCAGCCTATTCACAGGCTTCGCGGACCATCTGGGGTAATATTGTTATAAAAGCCGGGTGCAGACTTGAATACACTTACATGGACGGACAACAGGTGCGTCCCACCGACACCAGTTTTATGATAAACAGGGCTGATCTGTTCCCCTATCTGTATCTTAGCCGCGATTTGCCAACATTGCTTCCCAATATTGTACCCATCAAACTACGGACCTATCTGATCTATCGCAGAACCATTTCGCGACCGGGCTATGATGAGCTGAATCCGGCCATCAATTACATTGATCCGTTTTTGTATCAATCCGGCAATCCTGAGTTAAAACCACAGTTCACACAAAATGCCGAATTCAACATAAGCTACGAGGATATGCCTGTTCTTGCACTGGGTGTGAATTACACAAACGATATTTTCTCTGAAGTCACGTACAGTGACAATCAGAACAGCAATATGGCCATCATGACTTTTGATAATCTTGGCAGGAACACTGAGACATATCTTCGAGGCCTCATTGGTATTCCGCCCGGCGGAAAATATTTCTTCGCCATCGGCGCTCAATACAACATGAATAAATATGATGGATTTTATGACGGAGAGCCACTTGTATTTGAACGAGGCAGCTGGCGCTTTTTCACTTTTCATTCACTCAGGCTCACTAAAAACACCAAACTGACAGTCAACGGTTTTATGCTTGTTAATGGACAAAGAGGTTTTTATGAACTCGGCAACTTTGGCTCACTCAATTGCGGATTGACTCAGACCTGCCTGAATCAAAAACTGCTGATTACCATCAGCGCAAGGGATATTCTCGGAACCATGGTGACCCGTTTTGAGCTTAATCAGGGATCGGTTTCTGCCTCGGGAGACCGATACCGCGACAGCCGCAGGATTGGAATCAATATCCGCTACAATTTCGGTCTCGACCGGAAAGAAAGCAGAAAGCAGTTTTTCAATCCTGGTGATAACGGCCCGGCTGATTAAACCGCACCAAAACTTTAAAGCAAAACACATTTAATGTCGATATATTAACGTTATTTAACTTGATATTTTCTGTTTTTGGGATAATTTTTCTTATATTTGTTTGTTAACTGTACTCGAAAAAACAAATAAAGGAGGAAAAACCATGAAAGCACCGTTGATCATCACTATCAGTCGCCAACTGGGAGCCGGAGGATCGGTAATCGGTCAGCAACTGGCCAGAAGATTAAAAATTAATTTCATTGATCGTCAGATTATCAGCGAAACAGCCAAAGAACTGTCCGTACCTGAAAGCGAGATTGAATCGAGGGATGAGAAAATCCAGTCCATCTGGAAATCAATGCTTCAATCAGGCCGTTTTGCACCCGACGTGTATATTCCAGCCTTTGTCAAGTATCCTCCGACTGACTACCAGCTGTTTTCGACAGAATCAGAAATAATCAGAAAAATTGCGAAGGAAAATTCCGCGGTTATTATTGGCCGGTGCGGATTTCATATACTGTCTGATCATCCGGGATGTGTTAAGCTGTTTCTGCATGCAGACCTGAACAGCCGGCTGAAACGCATTCAGGAAGAACATTCTGTAACCCGCGAAGAGGCTGAAAAAATGATTGAAGAAAGCGATCGCAAGCGTGCGCACTACATTCATTCATTCACAAAACTGAATTGGGCAGATGCCGGTTTATATGATCTTTCTGTCGATACCGGCAGATATGGTATTGAAAACAGTATTGAACTCATTCTGTATTATCTCAGCAAAACAGATAACAAACATTAAAAAACCTGGAGGCATTATGAAACCAAATCTCGTCATTACAATCAGCCGGCAGTTCGGAGCCGGGGGAGCATTTATCGGACAGCAGATTGCAAAAAGACTGAACATCCATTATGCCGACCGCGAGATCATCCGCAAAGCGGCTGAAAAACTATCTGTCCGCGAGGAAGATCTGGAACACAGAGATGAAAAAACTCAGCCATTCTGGGAAACGATGCTGATGTCGACCGGATATGCTCCTGAGTTTTACATCCCCATCAACATCAAATATGCACCAACAGATGCCGAAATGTATGCAGCTGAAACCAGCATCATCAGAAAAATTGCTGAAAAAGGAAATGCTGTCATTATCGGTCGCGGCGGATTTCATATTCTGAAAGACAGACCTGCCTGCCTGCGTGTTTTTCTCTTTGCCGGCATGGATTCACGCATTCAGCGTGTTATGAATGATTACAAACTCTCAAAGAAAGATGCCGAAGACACCATTCATGAAAAAGACAAAGACAGAGCAAGATACATTCAGGCATTTACCGGTACTGACTGGACTGATGCGACCAACTATGATCTGACACTTGATACCGGAAAACTTGGTGTTGACAAAACTGTAGAGGCCATACTTGCAATTACGCGGTTAGTCTGAAAGCAACCGGTTTCTTTTTTTAATATGATTAATTTATCAATTAATCTCATATTTTATTAGGTATAAAGCAAAATATTAATTATATTTGTATTCAGTTCCTTTCATTTTTAAAACAGGAGAAAAAAGTCATGAAAACTTCAAACCCTTTGATTATAACAATCAGTCGCCAGATGGGAAGCGGAGGGGCATATATTGGTCAGAAACTGGCAAAAAAACTGAAAATTCATTATGCCGACCGGGAAATCATCAGGAAGGCCGCCGAGACACTTTCAATCCCGGAGGAAGATCTGGAATTGATGGATGAAAAATCGCAGACCTGGTGGGATTATATCCAGCTTTCGAGTCGCTATGCTGCCGATGTTTACATTCCACCGGTGCAGAAATTTGCTCCGACCGATCTCGAACTCTACAATGCGGAATCCGAAATTATCAGACAGATCGCCACTGAAGCTTCAGCCGTGATCATTGGTCGTTGCGGTTTCCATATTCTCGAAGGTCATCCGGGTTTACTGAAAATATTGCTCGTTGCCGACAAGGATTTCAGAATGAAAAGAATCATGGATCTTTATTCGGTATCAATCAAAACTGCCGAAAAAATGATTGAGGAAAGTGATAAAAAAAGAGCTGCCTACATAAAAAAGTTTACAAAGAAAGACTGGATTTGCGGAATCCATTATCATTTGTGCATCGACACCGGCAAAATCGGAATTGACAGAGCCTACGAGTTGATCCTTGATTATATCGGAACCGGCAAAAAACACTGAATCCTGCCATGATTACAATAAAAACGCATGATATCACATTTTTCATGCGTTTTTTTGTTTTATAAGATAATTTAAAGCGTTTTTGTATTTTAGCAGAAAAATTTTTCATGCGTTATCTTTCGATACTTGTTCTTTCCGTTTTTATTGTTTCCTGTGGAAACAATAAAGAGAACAGAAAAGTTGCCGAACCGGTTACAGACCCGACGGATACACTGGACAAGCTTCTTGACATTAAAAATGAAGCTGAACTTATCCAGAGATTCGGCCGCGAGAATGTGACATGGGATACTGTGTTCGGAGCAGAAGGGGCCGTTTCAATGGCTACCCTTCTCTATCGTGGTACCAAAGATCAGGTTGAAATTGTCTGGAAAAACCAGAAAACAAAAACTGGTGTTCTGAAAGTAACCCTGACAGCGTATTATGATGAGATGGATGAGCAGATGATCACTGCAACAAGATGGAAAACAAGCTATGGAATTAATCTGGGAACTTCTCTTCTGGAACTTGAGAAAATGAATGAAGTACCGTTTATTTTCTTTGGCTTTGGCTGGGATTACGGCGGTATAGTTTCGGAATTCAATGGCGGAAAGTTATCAACACTACCGATGTCTATTCAACTTGGTATTACAGATGTTTCAAAATATGGTGAAAATCCTGACTATGAAATGCTGATGGGCGACAACGAATACAACTCGGATGATCCTGAAGCACAGAGACTGAATCCTGTTGTTATTTCCATCAGTTTTCTCAAAAAATAATATTCAATGAATAAAACCATTGCCGGAATAATTGCTGGAACCATTGCCGGCATCATTGATCTTGTTCCCATGATCATTCAGAACCTGACATGGGATGCAAATCTCGCAGCATTTTCAATGTGGTTTGCTGCAGGAATTCTTACTGCACACAACGATATGAAAGTTCATCCTTTGATGAAAGGGTTGATCACCGCGTTTTTATGTTTGTTACCATCCGCATTTATCATTGGCTGGACCATGCCCGAATCTTTAATCGGAGTATTTGGCATGACTATTATCCTTGGCTTGCTGATCGGATGGCTCGCAAACAAACTGCAAAAACACAAAGCCTGAATGATCAAAGCAGGATTGTCAGACCAACCTTGACCCCCAGATATGTTGTCATCCCTGCAAACTGCAGATCAAGACCGAATTTTTCATTGAAGAACATTCTGTAGCCGAAATGCACTCCGAATAATGCGCCCGTTTCCACCTGACCTCCATACAGATCGGGGGATTGGGCCATCGCATATCCGCCGCTGAAGCCACCATAAATATCTGAGCTGGTGGAGTTTCTCGTCTTGAACATTGAATTGAAATGATAGTCCAGCGCACCAAGACAAGTAATGATATTGTGCTTGTACATGGTGTTGCCGAAATTCTCGTTGAAATATCTGTATGAACCGTCAAGACCGAACGAAAGATTTTCAGCAATGCCCAGATCGGCACCAATACTGACCGGAATTCCCTGGTTGGTCCAGCCGGTGCCGATATTCAGCTGCAGTCTGCCTGATTCAAGCGGATACTGAGCCTTTGCCGGAATCAGAATCATGCTGAAAATGAATGGTAAAAGAAGTTTCTTCATGTATTTTAGTTTTTGTTTTGACTTCAGGACAATTTTGCAAAATCAAATATAGTAATTGAAAAACCAAAAATCAAATCGGGAAATTATGATCAATGTCATATTATTTTAACTCTGCAACTTTGTTAATACAAGGAATCTGATTAATTTTGCTACAAAACAAATATAATCTATGAGCATTAAAGGAACAAGAACGGAACAAAACCTGCTTAAGGCATTTGCAGGTGAATCACAGGCTGCACGCCGCTATCGCATGTTTGCCAAAATCGCTGTAAAAGAAGGTTATCAGCAGATTGCCGCCATTTTTGAAGAAACGGCCAATCAGGAAGACCAGCACAGCAAAAGGTTTTTCGAATTTCTCGAAGGAGGAATGTTGGAAATCACAGCTTCCTACCCTGCCGGCGTTCTCGGAACAACTGCAGAAAATCTCGAAGCTGCAGCAGGTGGCGAAAACGAAGAATGGACCGAACTGTATCCCGAATTTGCCAGAATTGCTGAAGAAGAAGGCTTTAAAAAAGTTGCCACAGCTTTTAAAATGATCGCTACTGTTGAAGCTGAGCATGAAAAACGCTACAGGAAACTTCTGAAAAATATTGTTGACGGAAAAGTGTTTGAAGAAGAGGAAGAAGTGGAATGGATCTGCCGCAAATGCGGATATGTTCACAAGGGAAAGAAAGCGCTGAAAAACTGCCCTGCATGTGAACATCCGATCGATTATCAGGAACGCCGGGCAACCAACTATTGATATTTGTACAAACTGTTTTCGGGGACAAGGATTAGGGCCAATGCATTATACTATGCAAAAAACCTCATGAATCGTAGTTACACAGAGTTGCTCAGAGTACACACGGAGGCGCACAGAGTCTGGATTGTGCAATACAAAAGCCGTTGTTATTTGCTGTTGGATGAATTTGCAAACAAGTTTGCGAAATTCAATCTGCAGCAAATAATCAAACACAACTCCGTTGTGTTTGTGCTCTGCAACGGCTTTTGCTGAATATCAAACTCTGTGGGACTCTGTGTATAACACTGTGAAACTCTGTGTCACAAAGGTTGATATTGCATGATTGAAGTTGGCTCCGGGTGCATCAATCGGGATTATTTACAGGTATTTAAATGCGTTGCCCATAGGAAAGGATGAAATATTTCCTTTTCCTCTTTTTTATTGCTACAACCATCATCTTCTGTTTTGGATCGTCGTATCCTGAACTCATGATGTTGCATCATTCAGCGACAATACTCACCGCAGCTTTTCTGATTTATATTATTGTCAGGAATAATCTGAGCAATCTCTCTTTCCTGTTTATAATCATTTTTATTTTGCTGCATGTGATCGGGGCAAAATGGACGTACCTCGATGTTCCGTACGACAACTGGTGGAAATGGCTCAGCGGACATACTCTTTCCTCGGTTTTCGGATGGGAAAGAAATCAGTACGACCGCCTTGTGCATTTCGGCTTCGGGCTTCTGATCTGGTATCCGGCCTATGAAATTTTGCAACGGTGGTTTGGCTATAAGCCCCGTCATGCTCGCTATGTGGCATGGAAATTCATTGCCATGACGAGTGTTGTGTATGAATTGTTCGAATGGCTGCTTACACTTGTTGCTCCGGCCGATCAGGCCGACAACTACAACGGGCAGCAGGGCGACATGTGGGATGCGCAGAAAGACATGGCGCTGGCAATACTCGGTGCTGCTGTTGCATGGATTTCATATTATCTCCGGCATCTTTTTGATCGGTTGAAAAAGAACTAAACTGCAGCACTCAACGCCTGCTCAATATCTTTAATTAATGTGTCCGGTCGTTCGAGCCCGATGGAGAATCGCGCCATTCCGGAATTCTCGCTGTTTTGCCACAACGAATACGGAAGTACAAGCGATTCGTGCCCGCAGGGCTAACACCTATAGAAGTACTTATGAACGAAAACACGGACTCCATTGTCCCAACCGATCAAATCAGAATAGCTGCCACTGCCAGAATCTCCGAAAACCTGAATTCAAATTGTACCGACTGCCAGCCGATGCCGGAATGATAGTTTGCCTGGCCGAACAATTAAGAATTCCCAATAAACAACTATAGATATTTCTGTTTCCCTTCAGAAATGAACAGAAATCTGTTCATTTGATAACCCAATATGCACAAAAGCCGGCGCTGTGGCCGGATTTGCATTATTTTGTTGAATTTCTGAGTTTTACCAATATTGAGATGAGCATTTAGGATTTATCGTGGATGGTGCAGTGATATAAAAGAATTATCTTGGATGTTGCACGGGGACATATCAAAGAGTATTCATTTTGCATTCAATCAAAATGTAGAAAAACCCGTCACTAAACTGAGTTGTTATTCGGCCAATTGTATTCTTTGTTTTAACTGAGGAAATCCTGTTATTCTCATCTTTATTGTAGTATGCTGAAAAATTTAATTCAACATTTTTTTTGGGTTGCCACCATGAAATTTTACTAACTAATTCTGTATTCAAATCTGGCTGAACAGGATATAAACTCCAATAATCACTCACAAAAAACAAACTATCGCACTTAAGCCATTTTCCTTCATGCAAAAACGCCGCATAACTACAGGAATCATTATAGAAATCAACAAACTCATTGTTTTCAACAAACTCAGAAAAAAAAAACTATCGCTCTTAAATTTTATAAATGCTGTAAAGCAATAAATGCAGTCTGCCCCCCAATCAAATTTTTGAAAATTTGTATTCTTTGGAAAATTAATATTTAACAAACTCTGTAATTCATTTTTAGTGTTATTATTGCACATAATGAACACTATCGATATTAGAAAGCCTAACAATGTTTTAAAGAAAACTCTCATTGTCTAATTAAGTTTCATGTTGCTTGATTTCAAGGAATTTATTTCGATTCAGACCCAGCTTCTCTACCAACTCCTTCATCTTCAATAAGCCACTCAAGATTACTGCCTACGTTTTCATCTGACACACCATTAAACCAATCGATTTCAGAATTTGTATTTTTTTGGGAAATACTCACTTTATCACTAGTAATAAAATAGGATTGACCTGGTAATAAAGCTCTGGCTATTGCACATCTATTATTTCTGCCATCATTTTTACCATCTTCTTCTCTGAAATCATATTCGTCATAGAAGTTCATAGTACCAGAGAAAGACCAACCTCCATTTTCAGTTTTTGTAAACGTTCCATCAACCATAATAGAGAACTCATTCAATGTTCCATTAGTATTTGCATAAGTTCCTATTCTCATTCCTTTAACAGTTACACTTTTTGTGTTTGGATCGGCAAGTTTATCTTCTACTAATGTTTTGAAATTATCAGCTTGTTGAAGAGATTTATGAACTGGGTGTACTTCTATCATCTCAGCTTCAGACATTTGATAATTACTTCCCTTTCCATAAGCATAATGGGAAATTAAATCTCTAGAAATTTGTTTAGGATAAGCTAATTTAAACGCATTTATCCAAAAAAAATTACTAGCTGCTTCTATTTGCTCTAATTCCAAAAACTGCGTCATGGGTATTACTGGTTCAAGACCATCCAAATCTACAGCCCAAATCGGATTATTTCCAGCAAATTGATACGGCGAATACCAAGCATATTTCTGCCCCTGCACTATCAACGGGTCAGCACTCAAAAACCTCCCCAGCTTCGGGTCATAAATTCTCATTCCGTAATCCTGCTGGTTTCCAGTCCCTTTCACCTCGTTGTCGTTTTCTTTGCCAATCTCTCCGCATGCTTTAACATAATTATACGTTAACGTGCACATCATAGAACCCCATATACCATTCTGTGTTTTCACAAAGCCAATTTACAAAATATTCTACTGTTTCGGTTTGCTTATTGATTTCTGTTCAGGACACTAATGATTAAACGCTTTACTACAGCGTCTTCTTCAGGCCGGCTGTTGGCAATATAAAGAGTAAGCGTTGCAAGCGTTTCACTGGAAATGATTGGTTCACCCTTACTATTGAACAAGGCATGGTTTTGTTTCAGAAAATGTAGAAAGCATGCGGCTGCGATTCGCTTGTTGCCGTCAACAAAGGAGTGGTTTTTGTAATCAGATACAGCAGGTTTGCAGCTTTTTCCTCAATACTGGGGTATAATTCCTTCCCATTGAAACTCTGCTTAATCTGATTGATTGAACTGTGAAAACTTTCATCTTTGGGCATTGCAAATACTGAAGACTTAAAACCGGAGTACATTAGCCGGATAAGCTCCATATAATCATCAAATCCCGGATAAACAGTTTTTTTCAGGGTGTGTCCTTTTTTATCCAGCGCTTCGTGATCGTAATCGTCGAGCAGGGCCAGCCCTCTGGCAAACTGGCGGAAAACCTCCTGTTCCTGCTCATCGGCGGCCTGTTCTATGGCGCGGCTCACAATGCGCAAACCGGTTTTCAGAAATTCCACTTCCTGTTGCTTCTGTTGCAGACGTTTTTCGTTAATCGCATAGCCTTGCACCAGATAATCCTTTAACCGGGCAGTGGCCCATTGGCGAAACTGCGTGCCTCGTAAAGATTTTACGCGATACCCAACTGATATAATAACATCAAGACTGTAAAATGCAACAGGCTTATCCGAAAAAGGAATATGCATTTTTTGCATATTGCTTTTTCTATCCAATTCCTTTTCTTTGAAAATATTATTGATGTGGCGGGAAATAACAGATTGATCTCTTTCAAACAATACTATAATCTGCTCCTGAGAAAGCCATACTGTATCCGAATCAAACTTAACCTTCAATTCAATTTTATTGTCACTGCTTCTGAATATTTCTATTTCGTTGCTCATGTTCAATTTTTAAAAGCTGTAAACACTTCGCTTTTTCAATTTCTTTCAGAAAGAGAAGCTTTCTTTTTCAACTGCACAGTTTTTTTAAACCCGAAAAAATTCCTCCGCAAGTTAAAAATGTTTTGAAAATGGGTTGAGTAATTTCTACTATCTGGCGGAGAATTTTCAAAGCTGATGACTACCGACTCTTCCAGGTCCTTCATTGCATTTCGGACTCTTGAAGGTCGGAGGCCGGTACTGTGCGCTCGTTTTCCCCAACCCGGAATCATCGCAGGAAGCGACATTTTGGCGTTGGCGAAAATGTTTGGGAGCCAGTGCTGGGCGCGAGTTTGCATAATACTATGTGAATACAGCCTCAGGAGGCGCAACACGAGCATCACCGAAAACAAACCATGCAAAAAAACCACTTGTTTGAGCGGCTTTATTCAATATTGGAATGTGTATGAAAGAATTGTTTTGTATGTTGCAGTGCGTAAAAGAACCTATTTATCTGCAGCACTCAAAGCCTGCTCAATATCTTTAATTAATGTTTCCGGTCGTTCGACCCCGATGGAGAATCGCGCCATCCCTGAATTTTCGCTGTTTTGCCACAACGAATACGGAAGTACAAGCGATTCGTGCCCGCCCCAGCTCACTGCCATCTGAAAATGCTGCAGGGAATTGCAGAATCGTTTCATGAATTCAGGTGATTTGTTTTTAAACACAACCGAAAACAGCCCTGAAATTCCTGACATCTGTTGCGAAAATAATTTTTTCTGCTCAGGGGAATGACTTCCGGGATACAGCACAGCTTCAACTTCTGAGCAATTTTCGAAAAAGGCTATCACTTTTTCTGCACTATCGGAAATGCGCTCCAGACGAACCGGCAATGTGCGCAATCCACGCAGGAACAACCACGCATTGAATGGACTCATGATGGCTCCGATTGCAAGATATTCATTATTGAACAGCTGAGAATACATTTCTTCCCTGCAAACCACAACCCCACCAACAGTATCGCTGTGACCGCCGATATACTTGGTGGCGCTGTGCAATACAAAATCAACCCCCATCTCCAAAGGCCTTTGCAATAAAGGAGTTGAATAACTGTTGTCAAGCATTACGACAGCTCCTACACTATGAGCAGCATCACAGACCGCTTTTATATCGAGCAGCTCAAAAGTTTTTGTAAGCGGACTCTCAATATATACGAGATTTGTGTCCTTTCGGATATGATCAATGATTTCAGCGCCAGGTACAATTTCAGCATCAACGCCATAATGGGGCAGAATTTCCCGGAAAATTTTGTCAGTCCACGAATAGGCTCCTTCAATACATAAGGCATGCCTGCCCGTTCTCGCTACTGAAAGAATCGCTGTTGAAATGGCTCCCATCCCTGAAGAAAACAACAGGGCTTTCCCGCCCTCCAGAGCACCGAGCTTGTCAGCCAGCGTGTTAAGTGTCGGATTATTGCCTCTGCTGTAAATCAGCCCATGTTCTTCATCAGCCATGGCAACGCGGAACGAATCAACGTCGCGGAAGCGGAAATTACTGGTCTGATAAATGGCCGGAGTGATCGGATCATTGCTTTCCTCCGACATCAGATTCAGGATAAAATCAATGTTTTTCAATTTTTTTCAGGATTTTTTGGTCAAATGTAAAAAAAACACTGTATATTTGCACTTTCTTTTGAAAAAGCAAAAACCGAGGCCATGAATAAGGGAGAACTGATAAAATTCGTAGAGAATCAACTCATTGATAGTAAACAATTTCCGGTATTTAAATCGGGAGATACTGTCACCATTAAGTATAAAATCACTGAAGGAAACAAGGAACGTATTCAGGCTTTCCAAGGTATCGTTCTTCAGATTTCAGGCAAAGGCGCCAACAAAACCTTCACTGTTCGTAAGATTTCGAACAACATCGGTGTTGAGCGTATTTTCCCGTTCTCAAGTCCTTTCATTGATGGCATCGACGTAAACAAACACGGTGTTGTTCGTCGTTCACGTATTTTCTATCTGCGCCAGCTGCGTGGAAAGAAAGCCCGTATCAAAGAAAAGAAATTCTAGGATTACAATATTTCCGAAAAGCCGGTTATTTACCGGCTTTTTTTGTTGATTTCTTTTTAGGATTCACTCTGAGAATAAAAAGCTCTCCTGATTTTTACAAATCCGGAAAGATATGCATGCTTAAGCAGGAAAATTACTGTTCCCGTTAATTATTGGAGCGAAGTATTATTTCGCTGTATTATTTAATCCCGATTCTCAACACTTCAAAACCGGTTGGACGATAAATAACCAAGTCGAAAGCCGATGTGGTGAAATCTATATTAATCTTTTGACCAGGCGACATCTTGCGGATGTCAATCCTTGTATCATCTGCAAGAATATAGTAATTCCTCACAGTGTAGGAAGGAATAGCATCTCTGCATTCAATGGTCATTGAAACCTGATTTCCTTCAACAATCACATCGCTGATCACCAACGGGGAACTGATTTCTTTCATTACATCATAGGAATCCTTCTTGTTCAGATTTATATCGCAGATTCCATGCACCCTGACAGGGTATTTATGCAATGAATCCTCTCCCATATGAGTGCGGTAATCATTCAGGCAAAAGTAAACAGCACCGGCAACATAATCCTTGCTGCTGTAAATTTTTATCTGTTCGGCCATTTCTGTTGCCCGCCTCTCGTCGCCTCCGGTAAAACGCGGTTCACAAATGCCCCACTCAGAAATGGTAACAGGTTTGTCGGGATACATGTCGTGAATCCTGTCCAACGCAACAGGAATGGAATCAAGATTATTTCCATACCATGTAGTATTGTATTCATTATACATTATCATGTCATAGCGCGGCGAAGCATCAGGAACTTCCAGTCCCTTCCATTGAACAGCATTGGAAATATAGGCCACAATCCGAGACGGATCCAGATTGCGGGCATGCTTTTCCATTGCATCAAGCCCTTTGATATTGGTCTCTTTGTGACTGTCAAGTTCATTTCCAAGTCCCCAGATGATAATGCTGGGATGATTGTAATGTGCATCAATCATTTCGTCGAGATGTCGCATGGCAACTGGCAGCAATGTGTCATTCAGCGGTGTCTCCCATCCCCACAAGGGCACTTCTTCCATCACGAGTATTCCATGCCGGTCGCACCAATCGAAAAAGTAATCGCTTTGCTGCCAATGGCAACGGGCAAACACGCAGTTTGCATTTTTCATCAGGGTAAGACCTTTGTCAATATTCTCTTTTGTCTGAGCCAGCCCCATCTCCATGTTCTCGCCTGCTGTCCATTCCATGCCAATCAACCGCACAGGTTCACCGTTAAGAATATATCTGTTGTTTTCAACTTTTATCGATCTGAAACCAAACACAGTGCTCAATTCATCTTTGGCAGTTTTCCCTTCATACATCACCACATTGATTTTATACAGGTTTGGATCGTCGAAATGCCACAGCTTAACATTTTTCAGATTGAGCGTGCTTTTGAAAATTCCATCATTCACAGAACCTTTCAGCTTTCCTTTAAATATCACATTGGACGTTTTCTGATTTTCTTCTGAAATTTCAGCATAGAACCACACCTTGCCGGTGTTAATCTTTGAGGCATCAATAAAAGGAATTGAGATTTCGGCCCGACCCATGCTTCCTTCCGGCACTCCGTTAACATGAATAATGCGCATGGCCTGAGGTTCCGTAAA
>VSSQ01000668.1_pt1 | contig 18627 bp, 12 predicted proteins | sample 4763081 | NCBI WGS metagenome assembly VSSQ01 (sample SAMN12137344, study PRJNA551015) | bioreactor metagenome | isolation source: SDC9 anaerobic chlorinated ethene degrading culture | place: USA: Knoxville, Tennesee | collected 2015-01-01
GACCTTCTGTTCATGCTTGCGCTGTTCCACCAGTTCGCGGGCCATACGTTCGTCGGCAACGGCGTGGAAATCGTCGCCCGCGCCGGGAACCTCGCCCATGCCGATGATCTCCACAGGAACGGAGGGGCCGGCGTGCTCCAGCTTGTTGCCGTTGGCGTCCGTCATGGCGCGGACACGGCCTACGGCGGTGCCGGCGATGATGACATCGCCCTGGTGCAGCGTGCCGTTTTGCACCAATAAGGTTGCCACGGGACCGCGTCCTTTATCCAGACGGGCTTCAATCACGGTACCGTGGGCGGAGCGGTTGGGATTGGCCCTGAGTTCCTTCATTTCTGCGGTGAGAATGACCATTTCGAGAAGAGTTTTTATGCCCTCGCCGGTTTTGGCCGAGATGGGGCAGATAATGGTATCGCCGCCCCACTCCTCCGCCACCAGCTCATATTCGGTGAGCTGCTGCTTAATGCGCTCGGGATTGACGTTCGGTTTATCCATTTTGTTGATGGCTACGATCACAGGGATGTTTGCGGCCTTGGCGTGGTTGATGGACTCGACCGTCTGGGGCATGATACCGTCGTCGGCGGCTACCACCAGAATAGCTACGTCGGTGATCATAGCGCCGCGGGCGCGCATGGCGGTAAACGCCTCGTGGCCTGGGGTATCCAGGAAGGTAATAAGTTTTCCATTGACCTCCGCCTGATAGGCGCCGATATGCTGCGTAATGCCGCCGGCCTCGCCGGCCGCCACATCGGCGGAACGGATTTTATCCAGCAGGGACGTCTTGCCGTGGTCAACGTGGCCCATGACCACAACCACCGGCGCGCGGGAAACCAGATCCTCCTCTTTGTCCTGGGCGGTGTCGATCAGTTTTTCTTCTATGGTGACGATGACTTCGTGCTCCACCTTGCAGCCCAGTTCCATGGCGACTAAGGCGGCGGTATCGTAGTCGATCATATCGGAGAGGGACGCCATAACGCCCATTCGGATAAGACGGCCGACCACCTCCGCACCTGTCTTCTTCATTCGGGATGCCAGCTCTCCGACCGAAATTTCGTCGGGGATCTTAACCACCAGAGGATGCTTTTTGGCAATCTCAGCCTGAAGGCGGCGCAGCTTCTCCTGCTCTTCCGCCCTCCGCTTGCTGCTGAAGCTGGGACCGGTTTTGCGCTGCTGGCTTTTTCCCTGGATCTTTTGTCTGCCGGCCTGCATCTTGTTGGCTTTGTCGGGAGCTAACGTTTCCAGACGCTCGTCGTACCGGGCAAGATTGACGTTGCCGCCCTTGCGGGTATCCACCACTTTCTTTTCGGGGACACTGGTGGGACGCGGAACGTGAGGCTGCTGCGGCGGCTGGGGGGCGGAGGGCTGCGCCGGCTTTGCCGCAGAGGCAGCCTGGGCAGCGGGCGCAGCGGAAGCCGCGGGTGCGGGGGCAGCCGCCGGTTGAGGAGCTCCCTTATCCTGATGAGGGACGGGCGCAGCCGGCTGTTTTGCCTCGGAGAAAACCGGTGAGGCCCTGTGCGGCGCGGGAGCCGCCGCCCTGGGCTCGTGATAGGTGTCGGCAAAGACGCTTTCTATGCTCTCCACCTGGTTGTGCTGGGTAAGATACTCGAAGATAGCGGAGAGCTCTCCGTCCTCCAACACCTGCATGTGGTTTTTGGGCGCAGCCGCATAGGTGGTGAGGATATCGGCAATCTCCTTGGTGCTTCTGCCGAAATCCTTGGCCACTTCATGAACACGATATTTGACAAGACTCAAATGAGCCACCTCCGATTGTAGAGAATAAATTCACGTCAAACATGGACTAAGAGACAGGAGGCGTCTTCTTTGAAGGCGCGGCCTTTGACTTGGGCAGTTTTGGCCGTTCCGGTTTTGACCGGGCGTCCGCGCTGCGGGGAGCGGAAGCTCCCTTAGGCTCGGATTTCTGACCGGAAGCCTTTCTTGCCGGAGGAGCCGCCCACGGCTTATTCTGAAGCTGCTTCAGGCGTTTTTCGTGCAACCGCCGTTCTTTCTGACGTTCATATACTTTGTCCGCTTTTCTGGAGAGCTGTTCTGCGGCAGGGCCAAAAGAGCCGGGATCAACGGCCGCCAGCGTCTGGGCGATTGCGGCGGCAAATCCGGCATCGGTGACGGCGGCCATGGCGCAGGAGGTGTGACCGACAGCGGCTCCCAGGGCGCTTTTCGAGCAGGGGAGCGTAATCCAGAGAGTCTTGCCCGCCTGGCCGAAGTGAGCCGCCCTCCGGGCGGTGTTGGAAGCGGCATCCGAAGCTAAGAGCACCAGGTGGGCTTTTTTTGCCCGGCAGACGGCGCCTACCGGCTCTTCCCCTACCTCCAGCTTTCCCGCTTTTTTTGCCAGCCCTACGAGGGAAAGGATATCAGCCATGGGCAGTTCCCTCTTTCATTTCTGCTGTGAGCGAGTCATAGATACCGTCCGGCATCTGCATGGAAAAAGCGCGTTCCAGCGCCTTTGACTTCCTGGCGCGTTTCAGGCACTCTTCATCGGGGCACAGGTAAGCGCCCCGTCCCGGTTTCTTACCCTTGAAGTCCAGAGAAATTTCTCCCTCGGGGGATTTCACCACCCGGATGAGTTCCCGCTTCGGCTTCATTTCCCGGCAGCCGAGACATTGCCGCAGAGGTATTTTTTTTGGCACCTTACCTCACCTCCCAACCAAATTTATTTCTATCGGAGGATTACATATCTTCCGGTTCCTCGGCGATCAGATCGACCTCCGGCTCCTGTGCCGGAGAAGCGCCGACCGGAGCGCTTTGGGGCTTGATATCGATTTTGTACCCGGTCAGCTTGGCAGCCAGGCGGGCGTTCTGCCCTTCCTTGCCGATTGCCAGAGAGAGCTGGTCGTCGGGTACGGTCACGCGGCAGCTCTTTCCGCCCTCCAGAGTTTCAACGCTGATCACGTCGGCGGGGGAAAGGGCGGCTGCAACATAAGCGGCAGGGTCGTCGCTGTACTTTATGATATCCACTTTTTCACCGTGGAGTTCTTCCACGACGCTGTTTACCCGGTTGGAACGGGGGCCCACGCACGCGCCGATGGGGTCCACATTGGGGTCGGACGACCAGACGGCCAGCTTGGTGCGGCTGCCTGCCTCACGGGCAATGGAGCGCACCTCCACCGTTCCGTCGTAAATCTCAGGGACCTCCAGTTCGAAAAGGCGCTTAACCAGACCGGGATGAGTGCGGGAGATGAGCACCTGAGGTCCGCGCGCGCTGCGGCGCACTTCCACTACATAAACCTTAAGGCGGTCGCCTTCCTTAATGATCTCACCCCGTACCTGTTCGGCAGGAGCCAGGTAGGCGTCTGTTGCCTCTCCGCTGCCGCTGCTGATTCGCAGGGTGATCGCGCCGCTGCGGGGGTCGATACGGGTGACAATGCCGGTAAGCATTTCGTGTTCCTTGGAGTTGAATTCGTCGTAGACCATGCTGCGCTCGGCCTCGCGCATCCCCTGGATGATGACCTGGCGCGCCGTCTGGGCGGCGATTCGGCCAAAGCTGCGGGCCTTGATCTCGATCCGGACAACATCCCCATACTGGGCCTGTGGGAGGGAGAGACGAGCTTCCTCCAGAGAAATTTCGGTGGAGGGATTATCCACGGTTTCCACCACGTCTTTTTTAACGTACATGCGGACCTCGCCGGCCGTTTCATTGGCGTCTACCGTAACATTATCCCCAATTCCCTCATGATCCCGCTTGTAAGCGGAGATGAGAGCCTGGGTAATCTTATCCAGCATATAAGATTTGGGAATGCCCTTTTCCCGTTCGATCATGGAAATGGCGGCAAAAAACTCCCTGCCGTCCAGTTCGTTTGATTTCTGAGGCTTTGCATTTCTCTTAGCCATGATCCCGCTCTCCTTAAAAATCCACATGTAGGCGCACTTGCGCCACATCTTGTTTTTTGAGTGCCGCGCCGCCTACGGTAATATCGCCGTTATCATAGGCTTCCAGCTTGCCCGAAAGTTCTTTTTTGCCCTCGATGGTCTTGTAAAACTTTACATCCACCAGGCTGCCCAAAAAAGCTGAAAAATGCTCGGGCTTTTTGAGAGTCCGGTCAATACCCGCCGAGGACACCTCAAGGGTATAGCTCCCTTCGATGGGGTCGGCTTCATCTAGCGCGTCGGACAAAGGACGGCTCACCGCTTCGCAGTCATGAATGGAGACGCCGCCCTCCTTGTCGATATAGACCCGCAGAAACCAAACGCCGGCTTCCTTCACATACTCCACGTCCCAAAGAGTACATCCGTTTGCCTGGGCAATGGAAGCGGCCAGGGCCGCGGTCTTCTCAATCACTTTCGACATGAATGCCCCTCCTGCAAGGCGAAAACCCAAAAATTTACATTTCACATTTTTCACAAAAGAAAGAGCGGGGCGGGCCCCACTCAAAACGGATAGTTACATTACGACGTTGTCAGCATATCATAAAAAAGGCGGGAAAGCAAGTGCTTTCTCTGAAAAAATGTACCTCCGGCAAGCAAAATTGGTAACGGAAAACATAATTTCAGCGCATTTTAAGAGGCGGACCGGAAAAAGAAAAGACCCGGTCGGCGAGAGCGAGGACCTCTTCCTCGTGGGTGACAAGAAGCACGCTCTTGCCACGTTCCTTAATGCCCTCCATGATATGGTGCTGATGCTCCGGCCCCACTCCGGTGAAGGGCTCGTCTAGAAGATACAGTTCTCCGCCCAGTGCCAACGCCCTGCCGAGAGCCAACCTGCGCGCCATTCCGCCGGAGAGAGCCGCAGGATAGCTTTTTGCCTCGCCCGAAAGTCCGATGAGGTCAAGGAGGGAAGCAGCCTCCATTCTGCGGCCTTTGGGGAGAACATCCGTGAGGTGCTGCTGGACCGTACGCCAGGGGAGCAGACGGTTTTCCTGAAAAAGAAAAGCTGTCTGACGGGGAGAAATTCCCGTCACGCGACCGCTCTGGGTTGGCTGCAAGCCGGCCAGGACACGCAGCAGGGTGGTTTTGCCGCAGCCGGATACTCCGGTAACGGCCGTGATGCCGGTTTCCGGTATCATGAGGGAAAAATCGTCCAGCACAAGTTTATCACCAAAGCGGACGGTGACATTCTCAAGAGATATCATAAATGCGCCCTCCCATCCAGCCTTCGGAACAAAACCGAAATAACCCCTTCCAGCAAAAAGCTGAGAAGAATGACGACCAGGGTCCAGGCAAAAAGGGCAGGAGAATCCAGAGTAATCTTGGAGTAATACACCCTGGAACCGATGGCAAGCTCCGGCTGGCAGAGCACCTCGGCTGCCACGCCGGCTTTCCAGGCCAGTCCCAAGCCGGTTCGGCAGCCCACGTTAAACGAGGGACGCACCGAAGGGTAATAGATGAGACGGGCGGTCTTGAAACTGCCGAAACGGTATGCGCGCGCCATCTCCAGCAGCAGGGGGTCGGTCCCAATGAGGCCGCCGCGTACAGCTTCCCAGAGAACGGGGAGGACCATCAATGCGGAGATAACGCCCGGGACCAGCCCAGAGCCGATCCATAACAGGACAAGGATAATAAATGAGACGACCGGAGTAGCCCGAATGACCCGGACCGCCGGGGAGAGAATGTTATCGGCCAGCGGAACGGCGAATGTCGCAACAGCAACCAGCGTTCCCGCAATGGCGCCGCACCAGAAACCTGCAAAAATGCGGACCAGAGATAACAGCGAAGTCCGCCAGAAGACCGGAGTAACAACGAGAGCTTTGAGAGTAGTAAAAACGGAGAGGGGAGAGGGCAGCAGAATCTCCTTGCCCACGGACATGGCCGCAAACTGCCAAACCCCCAGCCAGAAGACCGGGGGCAGCAGAAAGCGGAGGACTCTATTTTTGGACAAAGAAGTAAAACGAGTCATCGGGAATCGACCCTCCGATGGAAGCGGGATCTACGGAGAAAAGAACCTCGTAGTAACCCTGAATGGCGTCTCTCATATCCTTGCCGGACACGCAGATAAGATTACAGTCGGGAATCGCGGCTTTAGCGATGGCCTCGCTGGGGGTGATCCCATAGCGGGCAACCAGAACAGCGGCGTCTTCAGGGTTATCCTTTACATATTGGATGGAGGCGGCGTATTCAGTCAGAAAATCGGAGACCGCTTGGGGGTTCTCTTCGGCGAATTTGCTGCGCACCACCACGCAGCCCATGATAAGTGAGCTGCTGTCGGCCGTGTTATCCCATTCCTCGGTGAGATTCAGAACAGGAACGATTTTTGAAGCGGCGTCAGATCCGGCGGTTTTCAGCTCCAGCGCCGTCACGGCAGGCACGGGCAGCATGCAGTATTCGGCGTCTCCGGTGAGCATCAGGGCGGAAACCTCGTCGGAGGTTTTCCAGACAATCTTCACATCGGTTCCCGGTACAAGGCCGTTTTGTTCCAGGAGAAAGTTCAGCACAAACTCCGGGTTGGCGCCCTGTCCGGTGGCATAGAGGGTTTTTCCCTTGAGATCGGTCATGGAGTTTACCTTGGTGCCGCCCCGCTCCAGAATATAAAGAACGCCCAGGGTATTGAGGGCGAGAAGCTTGATGTCTCCGCCCGATTTATTGAAGAGGTTGGCAGCCACATTGGTGGCCAGGGCGGCGATATCGGTCTGACCGCTGGTCAGTCTTGCCGCCACTTCGGAGTTGTCGCTCGAAACGGTAACCTTGTAATTGTTAGCGGTAAGTCCGGCGTCGTTATCGGAGAGCATCTTTGCGGCGCCGACACCGGTGGGTCCTTTGAGCAAGGTGAGGTTTACCGCTGTTCTGTTGTCGGCAGAAGGGCTGGCCGAAGCGCTTGGGGAAGCCGCGGCAGGCGACTGGCTTGGGGAGGAGGCGGCGAAAAGGCTGCAGGCGGAAAGGCCCAGTATCATAGCAAATACCAGGAGAAGCGCAAGATAACGTTTTAAGTTCACGGTACTCATTCCTTTCAAAGCAGTGAAATGTCCAGAACCCGGATGGTCTTTTCCTCACGGCGGATCGCGCCGGAAAGCTCCATCTGTTCAAATGCGCGGTAGAGGGAAGCGCGGCTGATGCCCAGGCGTCCCGCCAGTTCGGTGACCGGGCAGCCGGGATCTGCCAGGTCACCCTCCATATTCCGAAGTAAAAATTGCCCCAGTTTCTGCTGGGCGGAACCGGCCGCCAGACTATCCAGCCGGTCGCTCAGAAATCGGACTCTTCCCGAAAGATAACAGATATAACGCTGGGCCAAAGCGGGGTACTGGGCCATGAGAGAGGAGATCAGGGACTGAGGGAAAAAAAGAACGGCGCAGTCGCTTTTTGCGGTGAGGGTGGTTGCGTAATCCGCCGCATTGTTAAACAGTGCGGCGGCGCCGAAGAGATCGCCGTGCCGCAATACGCTCATGATAAGCTCACCCTTTGTTACCTGAACCGTTCCGGCGGAAATGATTCCCAGGCTGCGTTCAAAAGCGTGCGGCGTATAGAGAAGCGCCCCTTTTACAAAGGTGCGCCGGGCACAGTCGCCATGGCAGAGCGCCTGCCGCAGCACCGCGATAGGGAGATCATGAAATAACTCTGTTTGGGCAAGAAGAGAGATTTCTTCTTCCAGGTTGGCGACACCGGACACAACACCTCTCCTTTTTGTCTCATATGAGACAATTTTACTGTATCATAGTTGGAAAGACCTGTCAAGCTTATTAAAACTACAAATAATTTGATGGTATAAGGAAACTTTCTCTTGCCGAATTTCGTCAGATTCTGTATACTAAATAACGTCAGTTTTAGTTGACATAATAGTAACGAAAGAAGGACGACTCTTGCAAGAGCTACGACAGCGGGAGAAGGCCCCCAAAAGGCTACGGTGGCTGCGCCGGGCATATCATGTTCTGGTGGTGCTCTCCTTAATTATAGTGGTTACGTTTTGCGGGTTTAAGCTGATCGTGCGTGCGCCGGCGCAGAAACCTGTCACAACGCCGGAAATCACGGAAAACCAGGCGGCCGACAACCCGAGTTCACCTACCCCGGTCCCGCTGGTGCGCAAGGAACAATTTTATACCTTCCTGCTGGCAGCCAGCGATCAGTCCAGCGGCAACGCAGACACGATTATGGTGGTTTCCTATGATGTAAAAAATCAGACCGTGGGAGTGGTATCCGTACCCAGGGATACGCTCATTGACCGGGATTACCCGAAAATCAACAATACGTATGCCTCCGGAGGAGTCAGTGAACTTTCCAAAGCGGTCTCCAATCTTGTGGGCTTCCCTCTCGACTATTATATCACTGTGGATATTAAGGCATTCAAAGCCCTGGTGGATGCTGTCGGCGGCGTGGATTTTGACGTGCCGATCGATATGGATTACGACGACCCCACTCAGGACCTCCATATCCATTATAAAGCGGGAGTACAGCCTCTGGACGGACAGCAGGCGCTGGAAGTAGTGAGATTCCGCAAAAACAACGACGGCACCGGCTACTCCGATTCCGATATTGGCCGCACCCACACCCAGCAAAAACTTCTTACCGCGATTGCAAAAAAAGTAGCGTCCTGGTCGGGACTGAGCAAGTTCAACAAATTCGTGGATATTTTCTCCCGGTATGTAAAGACCGATCTGTCCGCTACCGACATCACCTATTTTGCATCTCAGGCCGTAAAGGTTGACCTCGATCATGATCTGGGCACCGCCACGCTTCCCTGCAGCAGCGGCTCGGTGAACTATCACGGCATCTCCTGGTGTTACCAGCTGGATAAGGAAAAAAGCCTTGCCATTATCAACGAATTGCTCAACCCCTACACCACCGAGATAACCGACGAGATCGCGGATATTTATCAGGTAGAGTAGATTAACCCAGGACCGGAACAATATAAAAAATGAAAAAGAAAGCCTCGTCAACGACGAGGCTTTCTTAAATATTCTCCCAGGGCTAACCACTAATTCGAGGCTCTGAATACGACTTTGTTCCGCCCGCTGTTCTTCGCTTCGTACAGCGCTTTGTCTGCCCGAACCAGTAACTTATCTTTGCTGTCGCCTTTGATGTAATTGGCGGTACCGAAGCTGCAGGATAAACGCTCCGGTACGGAAAATACTGCGGAATTGATGATAGTTCTTATTTTTTCCGCTACGAGCGATGCTTTATCGGAATCTGTTTCAAGAAGAACGATTAAAAACTCGTCCCCGCCCCATCTGCCCACGGCGTCATTTTTTCGGACATTTTCCTTTAAGATGTTTGCCATTGAGATCAGCACCTCATCTCCGGTGATGTGTCCAAAATTGTCATTCACATGCTTGAAGTTATCGATGTCCATCAGAATAATGGAAAAGTTCCTTTGATATCGCTCGCTTCTTCCGATTTCAGACTGCAGAATGTCGTCAAGCATTAACCTGTTGTTTATCTGTGTCAGTTTATCGGTTGTTGACAGCCTGGTGAGCTCTTTGTTTGCCTGTTCCAGTTCAGATGTCACTGCTTTGATAAAATGCAGCAGCCGGGAAACAATTCGGTTGTGTTTATTTGAGTATGGATCAAATTCCGAAGGGGTCGGAGGAGGAATCGTTTTTTGCCGTCGCTCTTTGTTTTTGTTCTTCTCTTTACCGCCTTCCCGCATACCTGCAATCACAATGCTTGAATTTAAATACTGGACTTTATCTTTATGGCCATAAAATTCTCCGTATGTATAAAAACCTGCGGTCGGCGCAATCGCCTCATAGGGGTAGGTTTCAAAATTGACGTCGGATTGCATTAAAAACCGGCGGCAGATGCAGGAATACAGAAATATGGCGTCCGGGTCGAAATCGCTCATTTCTTTTTGCATTGTTTTTGAATCTCGAATAATGATTTCGGGGTCCCCATAACCAATACGGCATTTCTCGCCGGTTTCCAGGTCGGAAATAAAATAAATGCCGTTATGTTCATCCACATAAGACGGAACCCGCACCACTGTTTCACCGTCCCGTTCCAACAGGAATGGAAACTCCAGAACGTTATCGAAGAACTCTTTGTCATCTTCAATATCAAGATAACGATGGTAAATATCGAAGGCACAGACGTTATCCACCGATTTTACCAACATACCGTCTGCGTCTGTTATAGTCATTTCTTTGCTGAGCGGTTTCCACCCCAAATAGGACCGAGCATAGATTTGAAGGTTTCTGCCGGAGAACACAACCGCAGTGACTCCCTGGTTCATGAATGTTTCTCCGCAGAATATGAAACCTTTATCCGTCCGGTTATATATCCCGGCACCTCCGCCGAAAACAGGAAAACCGATTCCTTCCCGGGACATTCCTTTAAAGAAGGCTGACATATTGATACTCATCGTAGTCGCGAACAGGAGAACGCCGGCAACATCCGGTCCCGTTTCCCCGATTTCCCGGATCAGTCGCTGGCCCGTTTCAGATTCAGAACCGGAAGAACAGGGCAAGGCAATCGGGTAAACCACCGAATGATCAAAGAATAAGACCGACAAAACGATTGAGCCTGTCATAAGACTGCCATGTATGATTTCTCCCGCCGTTGTTGTCCCCACCAAAATTGCAGCAGGTATTTTATCGTATACTGTTTTTATAATGCTTTCAATGTAGTTTTTATCTGTTTGCGATGAAAAAACCTGAACTAAAACAGAGCGTGCGCTTTGTGTATTTGACCTTATTTCAAGAGAATCCAAAAACAATTCAAGCGTAACAACATCGTGCACAACATGATAATAACTTTTCACGGCAACTGTCCTTCCCAATGCTTTATTTTGCATGACGATGGGGTATCTTCTATGGATACGCCTTGAGTCAAATATTGAATTAAGCTGCTAAGTAACCTGACCACCCGAACCAGTCTTCGCTCCATAATCCGACGGTGTCAAACCATCACAAGACAGTTCATGAGCGAATGAATACTTAGAATATTATAGTTCAGAAAAAATACTCATTTCCATCTCTCAATCATGAATTTTCTGAAACATTATAGTTACACAATTATAACCCATATTTAGGAATTTGTCATTATATGAAAACAGGGCATCGCAACATATCGTTGCAATACCCTGTCGTCTTTTTTTCAACTTTTATTTTCTCGATTCTTGATTTGGGCACGTGCCGCCGTTAACGAAAAAGACCAGTCTATTGTACTAGATTATGGATATTTTTTGGTTATGGACGTTCAGAAATAAGCTTTTTTGCAGGTTGGCAAGTGTTAGTCTGATTCCTTGTTTTCTCATTGGGGACAGACGGTGCTTTTGTGGATTAGGCCGACATTAGTACGCAGTAAATTATTTGACTTTTCGCAATGCTGCATAAAGAAAACAAAATAAAGTACGATATAATATTAGCGTAATAAATTTTAATTTCAAAACTTTGTACGGGGAGAATTTAAATGGATAATCGCGATACCTGTTGTAGCATTGGTTTTAAGTTTGTCATTGACTGCTTTTGCGATTAGTGGGCAAAAAAGCATTGCTGTAACATATAACAACATTAAGCTAATGATTGACCCGGAGTAACAACAGAATCAAAGCCTCTTGATATTTCATTGGATATGAAGGATGTCAATACACTGAAAATTGAAATTACTTCATCAAGCGGTCAATATTATTTGGATAACAAGGTTTGTCTTGCGGATGCTCGCTTGACAAAATAGCTTTTTCTGCAAATTATCGTATTCCTTGACGGAGGGCAACCACTTGTTTTTCAATACTCTTTATTAATATATACTGTTCAAAAATTAATTTTCCAACTTAAAAGCAGGGTGCTGGTACAAAATTCATTTAGGAATTTCGTACCAGCACCCTGCTTTTTATTACTTACTTTCGGTAGGTCTTGGATGTTTTATCTGCGCATGGGCCGCGGCCAGCCGGGCGATGGGGACCCGGAAAGGAGAACAGGAGACGTAATCCAAACCGACCTGATGGAAAAACTCTATGGAGGAGGGGTCGCCGCCGTGCTCGCCGCATACGCCCAAATGCAGGTCTGGCCGGGTCTCGCGGCCCAGTTTGACCGCCATATCCACCAGACGTCCGGTGCCCTGAATGTCAAAGTGCTCAAAGGGATCGGACTCGTAGATCTTTTTATCCAGATACGTGGGCAGGAACTTGGCGGCATCGTCGCGGGAAAGCCCATAGGTCATCTGAGTCAAGTCGTTTGTGCCAAAAGAGAAAAATTCGGCTTCCTTGGCGATGCGGTCGGCAGAAAGGGCGGCACGGGGCAGCTCGATCATGGTGCCCACAAGATAACGAAGGGACACGCCCGCTTCCTGGATGACCGCGTCTGCGGTGGTGCAGACCAGCCGGCGCAGATGACGAAGCTCGGTGGCCGCGCTGATCAGCGGAATCATGATCTCGGGCACGACGGTCTGGCCGGTTTCCTTCTGTACGTTGATGGCGGCTTCAATGATGGCGCGGGTCTGCATTTCACCGATCTCGGGATAGCAAACGGGCAGCCGGCAGCCGCGCAGACCCATCATGGGATTGATCTCATGAAGATCACTGACCGTGGCTTTGAGTTCGGCGAAAGAAACACCCATATCGCGTGCAAGCGCCCGGATATCGTCCTCCTCGGTGGGCAGGAATTCATGGAGCGGGGGATCCAGCAGGCGGATGGTAACAGGTTTTCCCAGCATGACCTTAAAAATCCCCTCAAAATCGCCCCGCTGAATAGGAAGCAACTTGGAAAGCGCGCGGCGGCGCTGCTCCTCGGTGCGGGAAATAATCATCTCGCGCACGGCGGGAATGCGGTCCGCCTCAAAGAACATATGCTCGGTGCGGGTCAGTCCGATTCCCTCGGTGCCGAATTTAATTGCAGTCGCAGCATCCGCGGGCGTGTCGGCGTTGGCGCGAATACGCAGGCAACGCACTTCGTCCGCCCACTGCATCACGGTGGCGAATTCCCCCGCCACCTCGGCTTCCACACGTTTGATTTCTCCAATATATACGTTGCCGGAGGTGCCGTCGATGGACATGAATTCGCCCTTGTAAACCCGCTGACGGCCTATTTCCAGATACCCTTCGCTTTCGTTGATGTGCAGTGCGCCGCAGCCTGCCACACAGCAGGTGCCCATCCCGCGGGCCACAACGGCGGCGTGGGAGGTGCGCCCGCCCCGTGCGGTCAGAATGCCCTGGGATACGCTCATGCCTTCGATATCCTCCGGCGAGGTCTCCGCGCGCACCAGCAGAACGGGGCCGCGCTTGGCGGCCTCCTTGGCTTCATCCGCGGTGAAATATACTCCGCCGCACGCCGCCCCGGGAGAAGCGGGCAGCCCGGAAGCCACGGGCGTGGCGTTCTTGAGGGCCTTCTCGTCAAAACGGGGATGGAGCAGCGCGTCCAGCTGCTTGGGCTCTACCTTTAAAAGCGCCTCTTCCTTGGTGAGGACGCCCTCGTTAACGAGAGCAACGGCGATTTTCAGCGCTGCCTGGGCCGTACGTTTGCCGTTGCGGGTCTGGAGCATATAGAGTTTACCGTTTTCAATGGTAAACTCCATGTCCTGCATATCCTTATAGTGGGCCTCCAGCCGGTCGGAAATGGAGACAAATTCGTCATAGGCCTGGGGATTGGTTTCCTTCAGTTTGTCGATGGGCTGGGGTGTGCGGATGCCGGCTACCACGTCCTCGCCCTGTGCGTTCATCAGAAATTCGCCGTAGAGCTTGCGTTCGCCGGTGGCGGGGTCTCGGGTAAAGGCCACGCCGGTCCCTGAGCTGTCCCCCATGTTGCCGAACACCATGGACTGAACGTTGACAGCGGTTCCCCAGCTGTAAGGGATATCGTTCATACGGCGGTAGGAATTGGCTCTGGGATTGTCCCAGGAGCGGAAAACGGCTTTGATCGCCTCAAGAAGCTGTATTTTCGGCTCCGAGGGGAAATCGGTTCCTTTCTGTTCTTTATAAAATGCCTTGAAAAGAACAACCAGTTCCTTCATATCGTCGGCAAGGAGCTCGGAGTCATGGATAACACCCCGGCTGGCCTTAACTTCGTTGATCAGCTTTTCAAAACGCTCCTTGGGCAGTTCCATCACCACATCGGAAAACATCTGGATAAAACGGCGGTAAGCATCATAGACAAACCGGGGGTTGTCCGTCAGCTTCACCATACCGGCGGCCACCGTATCGTTGAGGCCCAGATTGAGGATGGTATCCATCATGCCCGGCATGGAGGCCCGGGCCCCCGAGCGGACGGAAACCAGAAGTGGTTTGTTCGGATCACCGAAGGTCTTGCCGGTGAGCTGCTCCATTGTCTTGAGGGAGGCGAATACCTGCGTCTCTATATCTGGAGCAATCGTCTTTCCATCCTCGTAGTATCGGGCGCAGGCCTCGGTTGTTATGGTAAAACCCTGGGGGACAGGCATGCCTAAATTAGTCATCTCGGCTAAGTTGGCGCCCTTTCCTCCCAATAGCTCACGCATCTTTTCGTTGCCCTCTGAAAACAAGTAAACATATTTTTGCGCAGATGTTGCCATAAGAATCCTCCCTTTAATGTAGTAGGGTTTGTTTTAAAGTTCTGTCTAAAATTGCGTATTTATTATACATTGATTATGGTAAAAAACGCAAGAAAATATCCTGATCTTTCCTAAATTATTGGAAAGGTCAGGGTGACGAATTGTTGGAGAATGGTAAAAAAATAAAAACTGTCAAAGAAATCTGAAAGGTCTCTTTGACAGTCTCATTTAATATTCAATTCCTTCCCGCGCCTTGACGCCGCTGTCGTAGGGATGCCGGTGATTTTTCATTTCCGTAACATAATCCGCCCGGTGAAGAAGGGCACCGATGATTTCCCGGCCGGTGAGGATCAGCTCCATTCCGGCGGGGCATGCGTCAACCAGGCGGGTGACCGCTTCCAGCGGCATAAGTCCCAGGGAGATAACGACACATATTTCGTCCAGCACCAAAAGATCGCATTCCCCTCTTGCCGCAAGTTCCGCTGCCTGGCTGAGGAGAAGCGCGGACTGCTCGGCGGCATCCGCTTTCTCTTTCTCATTCATGACCGAAAAGAAGGGCGTTTTCTCGGGCACGGGCAGCAGAGTTATTTCCGGATGCAGAGCCATTGCCAGCCGCTCGCCGCTGTCGCCGCCTTTTAAAAATTGGGCGATCACAACCCGTTTCCCCCTGCCGGCTGCCCGCAGCGCAAGCCCCATGGCGCATGTGGTTTTTCCCTTTCCGTCTCCACAGTATAAATGGACCATGTCGATCTGCCTCCCAAGGACTGCCGGGTAAGCCATGAAAAAAATTCTGAAGAATCATTCTATTTAAAATATAATACGGCAGATTTGAAAAAATTCAAGTCAAAATTACCGGGCACATTTTTATATAGGCCGATACCCGCCCGTTCCGTGTGGCCCATTTTACCCAGAATCCTTCCGTCCGGAGAGGTGATTGCCTCGACGGCACAGACAGAACCGTTGGGATTGAAATGAATATCGTAAGTTGGGCTGCCGTTATAATCCACATACTGTGTGGCGATCTGACCGTTTTGAGCCAGGGACTCGATGAATTCGGGACCGGCCAGAAAACGGCCCTCGCCATGGGAAATGGGAACGGTATAGATATCGCCCACCTTGGTATGCGACAGCCAGGGCGACTTGTTGGAGGCGATCCGGATACGAACCAGACGGGACTGGTGCCGGCCGATGGTGTTATAGGTAAGGGTGGGGCAGGTTTCATCGGTGTCGATGATCTTTCCGTACGGCACCAGACCAAGCTTGATAAGCGCCTGGAAGCCGTTGCAGATGCCGCACATGAGGCCGTCTCTCTCGTCCAGCAGAGAAGTTACCTCACTTTTCACGCCTGCGTTGCGGAAGAAGGAAGTGATAAACTTTGCCGAGCCGTCCGGCTCGTCGCCCCCGGAAAATCCGCCGGGAATGACCACCATCTGGGCGGCTTTGAGCGCCGAGGCAAATTCATCGGCCGAGCGGGCAATACCGTCCGACGTCAGGTTCCTGATCACCATGATGCGGGGCTCCGCCCCCGCGGCGGCAAGGGCCTTTGCCGTATCGTACTCGCAGTTGGTACCTGCGAATACCGGGATAAGGGCGACAGGTTTTGCCGTCTTCACCTTCGGGGCAGGACGGGTCCTAGTCCCATAAGAGTATACGGGGACCGGCCCGGATGCGGTTTTGATATTGCAGGGATAGACCGGTTCCAGCTTGTCTTCGTATATTTTCAGCAGGGAATTCAGACAGAGCAACTCTTTTCCGTAATCGAGGAAGGGCTCAGCCATGGTTTCGCCAATAGAAATGCCGATGTCGACCCTTTCGGAAAGCTCTAACACAAAGCCGCCGTAGCAGTAGCCGAATAGCCGGTCCAGTGTGAGGTCTTCCTGATAGCGGAAACCAACATGATTGCCGAAGGCCATCTTCATGACCGCCTCGGCCACTCCGCCGAACCCCGGCGTATAGGCGGAAAGGAGTTTACCCTCGCCGGCAAGCCTCTCAACAATTTGGAACACCTTTTTGAGGGAGGCGGGAACAGGCAGCCCGTTCGTGTCGTAATCGGGAACCAGCAGCACCACCGGGTGACCGGGACCTTTGAATTCCGGAGTATGAATATGGTCCAGTGTTGAAGTCGTGACCGCAAAGGAGACCAGGGTAGGCGGAACATCCAGCTGTTCAAAGCTTCCGCTCATGGAATCCTTACCGCCGATTGCGGCAAGGCCCAGATCTTTCTGCGCCATAAAGGCGCCCAGCAGGGCGGCAAGAGGTTTGCCCCAGCGGACCGGGTCGCGGCCCAGCTTTTCAAAATACTCCTGAAAGGTGAGGTAAATGGCGTCCTGTCCCGCGCCTGCGGCCACCAGCTTGGAAACCGATTCCACCACCGCAAGATATGCACTGTGGAAGGGACTCTTTTCGGCAATATATGGGTTGTAACCCCAGGACATAAGGGATACGGTGGAGGTGTCTTTCTCTGCGATTGAAATCTTGTGCGCCATGACTTGGGTGGGAGTGAGCTGACGAGCGCCGCCGAAGGGCATAAGGACGGTACCGGCACCGATGGTGGAGTCGAACCGCTCGGAAAGTCCCCGACGGGAGCATACGTTCAGGTCGCCCGCCAGCGAAATATACCCTTCGGTAAATTGATTGGGTATTGTTTTATTGAAAGGTTTTGCGGCTTCTACCGTGACGTCAACATGTTTTTCCGCGCCGTTGGAGTCCAGAAAGGCGCGGGACAGGTCCACAATAACATTGCCGTTCCAGCGCATGGTGAGACTGGGACGCGCAGTTACCACGGCCACCGCCGTCGCCTCCAGGTTTTCCTCCGCCGCCATGGCGCGGAAGGCTTCCGCGTCTTCGGCTGCCACCACCACGGCCATCCGCTCCTGGGACTCGCTGATGGCAAGTTCGGTGCCGTCCAGACCCTCGTATTTTTTCGGTACGGTGTTAAGGTCGATCTCTACGCCGTCGGCGAGCTCCCCGATGGCAACTGATACGCCGCCCGCGCCGAAGTCGTTGCAGCGCTTGATGAGGCGCGCGGCCTTAGAATTGCGGAACAGCCGTTGGAGCTTGCGCTCCTCTGGGGCGTTGCCTTTCTGCACCTCGGCCCCGCAGGTTTCCAGGGAGGAGATGTCGTGGGCTTTGGAAGAGCCGGTGGCGCCGCCGCAGCCGTCCCGTCCGGTTCTGCCGCCCAGAAGAATAACCACGTCACCAGGTACCGGCTGTTCCCTTCGGACGTTTTCGGCAGGAGTGGCGGCGATGACCGCCCCGATCTCCATGTGCTTGGCGGCATAGCCGTCATGATACAGCTCATTTACCTCGCCGGTGGCAAGCCCGATCTGATTTCCGTAAGAGCTGTAGCCCGCCGCTGCGGTAGCAACGAGCTTGCGCTGGGGCAGCTTGCCCGGTATGGTCTCCGCCACAGGGCGCAGGGGGTTTGCTCCGCCGGTTACCCGCATGGCGGCATAGACATAGGAACGGCCCGAGAGAGGATCCCGGATGGCCCCTCCGATGCAGGTGGCGGCTCCGCCGAAGGGTTCGATCTCGGTGGGGTGGTTATGGGTTTCGTTCTTGAAGAGCAGAAGCCAGTCCTGGAGCTCACCTTCCACATCCACCTTGATTTTCACGGTGCAGGCGTTGATCTCCTCCGACTCGTCCAGGCCTTCCAGCCGCCCCGTTTTTTTAAGCCAGCTTGATGCGATGGTGGCCAGATCCATGAGGGTAACGGGTTTCGCCCGCCCGAGGGAGCCGCGCATGGCGAGATACTCGCCGTAAGCGGACTGGAGCAGCGCTTCCTCGAAGGTCACCCCGTCGATGATGGTGCGGAAGGTGGTGTGACGGCAGTGGTCCGACCAGTAGGTGTCGATGACCCTGATTTCGGTGATGGTGGGGTCCCTGCCTTCCTCAGCAAAATAGCCTTGGCAGAAATGAAGGTCGTCCAGGTCCATGGCAAGGCCGAGCCTCGTATGAAGATCGGACAGCGCCTCCATGGTCAAAGCGTGAAAACCCTCCAGCACATCCACCTGGGTCGGGATGCTGAAGGAGGCTTTGAGGGTATCAAAGGGCTCTAAAGAGGCTTCTCTGCTCTCCACCGGATTGATGACATATTTTTTCACGGCGGACAGCTCGTCGGCGGAAAGACTGCCCTCCAGCAGGTAGACCTTGGCGGTCCGGACGATGGGCCGCTCTTTTTGCGAAATGATCTGGATGCACTGGGCGGCGGAGTCCGCCCGCTGGTCGAACTGGCCGGGGAGATACTCCACGGCAAAAACGGCGTCCGCTCCGCCCGGAAGGGCAGCAAAGACG
>VSSQ01000586.1_pt2 | contig 18550 bp, 12 predicted proteins | sample 4763081 | NCBI WGS metagenome assembly VSSQ01 (sample SAMN12137344, study PRJNA551015) | bioreactor metagenome | isolation source: SDC9 anaerobic chlorinated ethene degrading culture | place: USA: Knoxville, Tennesee | collected 2015-01-01
TACAGGCGTTACAAAGTTACAGGCGTTACAAAGTTACAGGCGTTACAAAGTTACAGGCGTTACAAAGTTACAAAGTTACAGAGTTACAAGGAAACGAGGTGACAAGGGTAGTGAAGTTTCAGACGAGACGTCAGAGGACAGGCGATAGACGTAAGGCGTCAGAGGTTAAACCAAAACAACTTTTCACTTCCAACTTTTTCAATTTTCAACTTTCAACAAAAAGAGTCACGCACTATGCCTTGTGACGCCGCACCTGCTGATAGTCGATATAATAGATTACTTTCAGCGTGAGTGAATTAAACTGATCACTTTCGAGCGTATGTCTGAAATTCTGCAGATAACTCATGTGAGTCGGCAACAATTCATTCTGTATTCCGGTCTTCCAGATCAGGCTCAGCGAGCTGCCTGGAGAGAATTGCCATGAATACACGAAGTCGATATTGAATGCGTTGAAAGTGAAATCATAGTTGTAGTCTCCATCTACATGAATAAACGGTTCGCCGTTTTCGTCGAGGTTCATGTAATCCGAGTAACGGCCTTCGTTGTAATAATGTCTGACACGTAAAGTCAGCGGCATGTAATTTCTGATCACATACGTCAGCGAAAGAGTGTTGTTGAAAGTAACAACATCGCGAATTCCGAAAAGCGGCATGCCCAGAGTATCAGTTCCGGCATACCCGACGCTGTGTTCAACGCTTTCTGTTCCGATCTCGTAACGCAGCTGAAATTTGTTTCCAATTTTAATAAATGGTGAAAGTGCAATATTTACTGCATATGAATCGTCGTATGGAACATTGATCAGCGAAAAATCGCCATCCAGTGCAAAGGGTTTGCTGTAAGAACTTGAAAAACCGAGATATGCATAGGACCAGTGCGGCTCAAAATACGGGATGTCCGGATTTCTCGACTCATAATAATTGTATGCTCTGCTCAGAGAATGCTCATAACCGCCCCACATATAAAAATGATGTTTCATAGTGAGGATACTCAATCTGATCATGGCTTCACTTCCGATAGACCGGCCGGTAGTCAGGCGATATGAAGATTCGAAATAATTATTGACACGGAATTCCTTCAGCCATTTCACAGGATTGTACCAGGCATACGCAGATGTAAATGTATAGCTCTGATAGTTGTTCATGGACATAATGCCCATGTCGTCATAATCGAAGCGACTGTTCCGGGTGCTCTGGCCCAATGTCCATATCCAGTTTCCGCGTACTTTCGAAAACGAGGTTGCATGGGCAAATCCGGCACGATCCGTTGCATGTTTCGAAAACAAAGCGGAATCATTCTGGGTCACAGCAGTATTGAAAGCAATTTTAAAATTCTTCTTTTTCAGGTATATTCCTGTACCTGCACCAGTCACATTGCTGCTCAGATATGCGCGCTCACGCAAGGCATTGTTGTTTATAATGTAAAAAGAATTGCTGTTTTTGAACTGTTTGTCAATCACCAGAATGTTGTAATTGGCAAAGGGTTCGGTTAGAATATCTCTCTTGCCGCCATCAGCAGTGCGGATCTCAGCATAGGTGTTGCGGGTAACGGCATTGAAAAAACCAACTGCCAGTCCGTTATTCCCACGGCCCGAAAGTTTGGAAGCATTCACCAGCTGAGCCTGCGAAGGATTTGAAATGACTGTTTCGCCTGAATCAAGCTGACTGTATACCCCGTAAAACCCGCGCGGAGTGCGGCCAATACGCCTTGAGTAAAACAAACCGCCTTTCTGAAACAAATCAATTGCTTCTTTAAAAAACAATCGTTGCTCTGAATACTGCGTTTCGAATGCAGAAAGGTTGTTGATAATATCATCGCTTTGCACCTGACTGAAATCGGGCAGCAATGTGATATCAACAGTATAGCTTTCGCTCAGGCCGGCCTTCAGATCAAGGCCTCCTCCAAAACTTCTTGAATAATCATCGACACTGGCATCGTGATGCGGAAAATGCGAAACCGAGGCAGACAAATAAGGATTGAGCGATATTCTCACAGGAGGATCAATTCCCTGCATGCCGCTCATAGTGCCCCAAAGCATCTGAACATTGGATGCATTTTGTTCTTCAAGTGCCCACTGGTTGGTTTCGCGGTTTCTTCTGATCAGCCGTTCAAACTGAATTCCCCAGGTCTGAACTTCAGCTTTTGGAAACCTGAGTGCACTGTATGGAATATACATCTCAGCGGTCCACCCTTTATCGTCAATCCGCGTTTCGCTTTTCCAGACCGCATTAAACGCAGCATCCTGAAAACGGCTGTCAGCCTGTGGTCCCGAAGCATAAACCCCAAAAACAAAAGCGTCGAGATGATTATTGTAAGGATCAATTTTAACATTGAAGCGGTCCGCATTCAGATCTTCGTCACGGGTTCCCAATTGGCGGAGGATGCTGTCGGGTGCGCTGTCCCAGCAGCGAATTCCGAAATAAAGCCCGTTGTCATCATAGAGCACTTTCACTTCCGATTGCTGCGAAGCCGGCTTGCCATAAAATGGTGATTTCTGACTGAAGCTGTTTACAGATGCGGCGCTGTTCCAGCATTCATCGCTCAGAACACCATCAATGACCGGACAGGCTGCAGTGCGCACTGCAACAATATTTCTGTTTTGAGCGAATAGCGAAACAGATAAAACAAACAAAAGCAAAATAATTCCGGCACGTTTCATCAAGCGCTAAATTAATGAAAAAGTCTGCTGTCAAATCAGCTTTCCGCCCATTAAATCAAATGTGCCTACAAACAGGTTCAATTTCCGGACAACCCTACAGAATCTATTCACCTGCAGGGAACCCAACCGGCTGTGTAAAAATGACTTTTTGTGATTCTGACAGACCAAGAACAGATACAATATGCTCCCGGTCAATAGAGCCAAGCACAACAGTATTCAGGTTTTCGGAGGCAGCGAATAAATAGACATTCTGACTGATATACCCGCAATCAACGGCACTGTACATATCCTTCTTCGAAAGTTCCATATCGCCCATGGTCGAATAATCAGCAACAAAAACCAGAACAAGCGATGCCTCGCCGGCAAAATCCTGTTTTCCCATATCACGGCGCAAATCACCGGATTGTATCAGTTCAAGATTGTTACTGTCAGATTTCCATAAATAGGCACCCGATTTCATGACAACATAAATATCGAACTCCTGCATATTGCGGGCAGAAGGAGCCGTACGTTTGCCGGTTTCGGGCCGGTTGATTCCATAGGCGGCCCACAACAGATTGCTGATGAGTTGATCTGACATGGCAGAATCGGCAAATTCGCGCCCCGATCGGCGTTCGTTCAACGCATCCATCAGTGGTTTTCCCCCGGTGGTAACAGGGTCAGGAAGGACTATATTCTGAGACATAAGCGGAAAGATGAGTGAAAATAAGATGAGTGAAAAAAAGTTCCTTGTCATTTTTTTCGGCTAAAATACAAAATCGGAATTTCCCGGAAAGTCCATTCCGGAATAATCACTTATTTTTGTGTACCAAAAACTTACTCTTATGAAAAAGATTACCATTGTTGCAATGATTGTTTTCAGCTTTTTTACTAAAAATTCTTTTGCACAGCTTCAGGCCGGGTTTCAGCTTGGACCTCAATTTCCGATGGGTAATATGAGCGACTACAACACAGGGTTTGGTCTGATCGCAACTGCCAAGTATTTTGTAAATGATGATGCTGCCTTTGGTCTGAACGTTGGGTTCAACAGATTCGGAACTGGTTACGATGATATTAACGGCTCGTTTATTCCGATTACAGCGCTGTTCGAGTATAATCTCAGCGGAGAAATGCTTGTTCCCTATCTTGGATTTGATCTTGGCGGTTATAATTATTCATTCAAGTATGTTATCTGGGGACGCACTTACACCGACTCTAAATTCTATTTCGGATTCGCTCCTTCCGCAGGATTGAAATATGAGTTCAACGACAACATTTATTTTACAGGCTGCCTGAAATGGAATTATGTGATGACCGATAACGATGATGCCGACTGGCTTGGCCTCAATATCGGAGTGTTTTACAAACTCTGATGTGTCAAATAAAAAAGCCTGCAAGATAGCAGGCTTTTTTATTTTCAGATTATCAGAAATTGACTTTCAGGCTCAGGAACAATTCCCTTCCGGGACCGGGCTGATAGGAGTTTCCATCAGGATCGGGTTCGGTGAAAGCCATGTAGGTCTGATCGGTAATGTTGCGTGCAAAAACACTGCATTCCCCGTTCAATCCTTTATACTTCCAGGTATAGGCCAGACGTGCATGGATCAGGTTGAATCCGTCCTGCCAGTTCTGATAAATGGTCGGATCGAGCTGTCCGCTGTACGCGAGTGAATCCGTATAAATAGCCCATTTTGACTGCATCTCTGTTGAAACGCTTACCTTGAAATTTTTATTGATTTTGTAAACAACTTCGGCATACAGCTGATGCTGCGGAGAATTCGGCAGCCACTGGCCTTCGGCCGGAGGAGTTGTAAGCACATAGTTCGTGTCGGTGTAAACCGGATCAATGGTTGCTGATGTGTATTTATAATCAGCAAAAGTATATGCCAGTTGCAACGAAAGGTTGTTCATTATTTTGTATGACAGATACGTTTCAATTCCCTTGCGTTCGCTGTTTCCGGCGTTGCCGTAGAAAACTTCCTGGTTGCCGCGTCCGCTCTGTTTGAAACGGAAGAAATCATTCTCCGTATTCATGCTGAAAGCAGTGACTTCATAGTAGATTTTTTCACCGATAAAACCACGCACACCGCCTTCAATGCTGTTTGATTCGGCAGGAACAAGGTGAGTATTGAATCCGCTGTAACCTTCAGGATTGCTTGCCAGTTCTTCGGTTGAAGGAGGTAAAAATCCCTGACTGTAATCGGCAAAAATGGTCGCTGCGTCTGAAACGCTGTAGCTGGCTCCAACACGGAAGGTTGTTTTGCTGAAATCCTTCGTGGTTACAGCTGTGTCACCAACCATCATTTTATTGGTCAGCTCATTCTGCATATCATCGTAGCGGGCACTGGCCATAAAATTAAACTTGCCGTATTCGAGCTTGTATAGAGCATAAGCGCCCATGCTTTGCTGACTGATGATCTGATTGGCCATCAGACTGTCGGTTTCAACATTGCCCTGATCAAGGCTTTCGACGCGGTCGGGATTGGAGGCACTCTGCAATTTGTACATTCCAATGGTCTGCCATTTAAAATCACTCCCGACACTGAAATTGTTTTTCAATTTATCTTTGCCGAAATGCAGATTATATTGCACGCCGGCGCCTGGATTGGTCACATTTCGGTATTCGGCGCAGCGGTTGCTTGTTTCCTTGTAATCCCAGCCACGAAGGAATGAGTATGCCTGAATATCGTGACGTGTGCTGAAAATGTATTTTGCGTTGACACCAAAAGTTGTGCGGTTCGTTTTCTGATATTCATTGAACGGACAAGCATCGGGATTTGCCTGAGCAAGATTGTCAAACTGTCCGAGATTCAGACCTTCAGGATTCTGATGGAAATAATCAATATGAGAAATTACCTGAGTAATGCTCAGCTTGCTGATTGGGTGGAAATTGATTTTTTCATAAAGTTTATTGCCCCAAAACGCCTGATGATCGCGGTAACCATCACCGTCGGTACGGCTGTAGCTGACACGGTAATCCATCAGTTTCTGCGTTCCGCCCAATTGGAGCAGCGATTTGCTGAAACCATTCGAACCCACAGTCTGGGAAAACATGCCACCAAAAGGTTTTTCGAAACCATTGGCGGTTGTGATGTTGATCATTCCGGCCGAGCCGCTGCCGCCATAAAGCCCCGCAAGCGGGCCACGCAGCACCTCGATGCGCGATACAGTCCCAAAATCCACTTCGTACAGATCCGGGGCAAAACCGGAAGGATCGTTAACGGGAATGCCATCAAGCAACACGCCGATTCCTCTCAGTCCGCGCTCTGTCAGGATTCCCTGTCCGCGGATAGAAAGGTGAATGCGCTCACCGTTATGCTGGTTGTCAATTCTGACACCGGGAACCAGCCTCAGTGCTTCTTCGGCCGCCACAGCCTTTGGCATAATCGAAAGTTGCTGATCCGTAACAATTGAAACTGATCCGGGATTGCTTTTTAATTCGAACGGCACACGGTTGGCCGTAATTGTAACCGTTTTAAGGTTTAAAGTGTCTTTGTTTTCTTCCTGGCCAAAGACCCAAAGGCCACAGCACATCAATACCAATGTGCTCAGAAGTATTTTTCTTTGCATTTGTAATGTTTTTTTGTTTTGTCTGAATTAATTGTTGTGCATAGCACAAAGCCGGACATGGCAACATGACCGGGGAAAAAAGAAATAAAAGATCAGACAAACCTGGGCGGCGGAGATAATACTGCCAGCTCCGGAGAGTGAAATTCAGAATTCATTTCAGCAGAAAAAGACTGCGGCAATAACAATTGAATTTCATCAGCCACCAGCGGATGAACAAAAACAAAACTCTTTCTGAATTTGTGAAATATCCGGCTCGCATTCGTATTATTCATACATCGCGCCAGCAGCCGGCCTTCTTTTTTATCATTGAAGCACGACAATACAATTCCTGACCGTGTCTTTTCTGCTTTTACCACATCATACATTTCGCCATGGTAAACCAGTTCACGGCCTTCCTTCACCCATTCGATATCAATAATATTATCAGCAGTTACCGTAATTTTTGTCAGATCATCTTCGTTCAGGCCCTTCCGGATCAGAGCTTTGACTTCTCTGCGGATTTGCAGCTGGGCAATTCTGAAGCAAACATAATCGGCACCGGAAAAGAAAACAACTACCAAAAGAAAAACACAGGCAAAAACCTTCACCAGCAGCATTTTCAGCGAAAATATTTTACTTGTCCGCATTTTCCCAATGTCAAAATACGACACAAATATATTATTTATTCACAAACTGAATTCTCGTCATTTTCTTTTTTGAGGTGTCGATTATTAAAAGAGCGGAGTCCACGTCAGGAAAAAGTTGCGTTTAGTCTTTAACATATCTTAGGCTGGGCTTAGTCTGGAGACTAAGCCCAACAATATTATTTATCAGAGACTACACAACTTTTTTTAATTATGCGGCCAATCCTGCCTTCCCACGCTGATGCACGCACGTTCGCTCAGCGAGCGCAGCTTGATCAGGATTTCCGGCGCACTTCGCAATCAAAAACTGAATAAAAATGGGGCAAACAGATCATTCCATCGTCCGCCATGCGGGACTATCTTTGTCAGGTTGCCAGCTTGCGGTCATGGAACCGTTCTGATTGCAATAAAATACTAACTCAGCACCTCAAAAAATGAAATATCTGAAATCTCAGAGGTCATCATTTTCGCCGGTTGGCAATTCAGGAAAATCTGAGTTTTCATCAGTTCCTGGCAAAGCCTGCACATCGCGCAACTGACGCTGGATGGCTCTGGTCCTGGTGCCCTTGAGCTGATCTATTGTTTCGCCCGCACTTGAAATCTGTTTCTGGGCCTTATCAAGCAATCCGCCGAACTTTTCAAATTCTGTTTTTACCGCTCCAAGAATTTTCCAGACCTCACCACTTCGCTTCTGAATAGCCAGCGTTCGGAAACCCATCTGCAGGCTGTTGAGAATGGCAGCGAGTGTGGCCGGACCAGTAACCGTTATTTTGAAATCGCGCTGCAATTGTTCAAGCAGATGCGACCTTCGGATCACTTCAGCATAAATTCCCTCAAAAGGCAGGAACATGATCGCAAAATCGGTGGTGTGAGGCGGATCAATGTATTTGTCGTGAATATCCTTAGCCATTTTTTTAATGGTATTTTCAAGCTCTTTGTTGGCTGAATCAATCATGGCCGGCTCTGCCTTGTCGTAAGCGTCAATGACTTTTTCGTAAACATCGCGCGGAAACTTGGCATCAATAGGCAGATACACCACTGAATTCATGTCGTCTTTTCCCGGAAGCTTAATGGCAAATTCAACCAGATCGTTCGATCCGGATTTTGTTTTCACGTTAGCTGCATATTGCTCAGGAGCCAGAATCTGTTCCAGAAGCATTTCAAGCTGAATCTCTCCCACTCCGCCCCGATCTTTTACATTGCTCAATACTTTCTTCAGTCCGCCAACATCCTGAGCCAGCGATTGCATTTCACCAAGCCCTTTCTGAACTTCGATCAGTTGTTTTCCGACGGTTTCAAAACTTTGTCCAAGCCGCTCGCTGAGCGTTTTTTCAAGTTTTTCTTCAACTGTCACACGTATGGATTCCAGCTTCTTTTCGGTGTTGGTCACAAGTTCGTTCTGCCTGTTCTCCAGCTGTGAAAATTTCTCGCGCTGAACTTCATTGAATGACTGCACGCTTTTATCAAATGCTTCCTGGAAACCTTTTATTGATTTTTCAATGGCTTCGCGTTGCTGCTCAGCATTTTTGCCTGATTGTTCCGAAAGAAGAATCAGCTTTTGCTCAACCGTCGTAGTGAGTTTTTCCAACGCCTTGCGGTTTTCCTCCGTAATTGTTCTGAGCGTTTCAGCAATCTCATTTTTGAATTCCTTTAGCGAACTGCCGAGTTCATCGCGGTTTTCCTTTGTCAGTTTTGCACTCTCTTCGCGGTTACGCTGAAAGTCATCTTTCAATCCATTTTCGACACGCTGCAGCGAAGCTGAAAACAAATCTATTTTGGAGGAAACATCTGCCTGCGGTTTCGTGCGGAAAACAAGCAGTAAAACGACATTGATTGCTGCAATTGCAATAAGAATGTAAAGAAGGATTTCCATTTTTATTATAATTTTCTCCAACGTCTCAAATCCTTTGAAGGCTTTGCAACATTCAAGGACTTTGAGGGTCCGGAAGATTGTGACATTTTAAAAAAGCTCCTTGGTACCGGTGATTCAAACAGCATCGTTTCACCGCTTACCGGATGTTTGAAAGCAAGCAGGGTTGCATGCAACCCAAGTCTTTCAATCGGATTTTGTCCTTTCCCATATCGTCGGTCACCTACAATCGGGAAGCCAATATCGCTCATATGCACGCGTATCTGATTGCGGCGGCCTGTTTCAGGAACCACTTTGAGAAGACTGAATTCCTCATTCTGCTGAATCAGTTCCCAATGCGTAATTGCATGTTGCCCGTCGTCTTTTCTGTGACTTGAATACACCTGAAGATTGGCGTTCTCCTTCAGCCAGCTTTCAATTCTACCGTTGCGTTCCTCCACTTCCCCGCAGACCAGTGCAGCATATTCACGCCGGTGATCTTCGTTATGCCAGTATTCCTGCAACACATCGCGAACCATGGTGTTGCGGGCAAACACAAGTACACCGGACGTATCGCGGTCAAGTCGGTGAACAATGAATATTTTGTTGCTTTTATTTTCTGTCTTCACAAAATGACTCAGCAGACTGTAAGCAGTGTTTGTTTTTTCTTTTTCTGTCCCAACAGTCAGCAACCCGGATGGTTTATCTATGGCTATGATGCTGTCGTCTTTGTATAGAATCTTAATGCCCGGCGCTGCTTCAACCTGACGCCCGGCCGGTTTTCCCGACTCAACGGTCATTCCCGGCAATAAGGCAAAATCGTGGCGTGTGACTACCTGCCCATCGACCAGCAATCTTCCGCTCTGAAGCATCTGCTTAAGACCTGTACGGGATTTACCCGGAAAAATTTTGCCGAGAAATGCCATGAGCGTGTCAGCTTCGCGAACAGTAAAATGAAGATTCTTTGATGTGTTTTTCATAATATTTCAGGGCTATAAAGGTACGCATAAAGTTTCTCTTATTAAAGACATTCCGACTGTTTCATTTCATGAATTACCTTGTTCAAATTCAATTTGATTTTTATATCTGAAAATTTTCCATGGAAAATTGTAATATTGTTTGAAAAAATGCATTATTGATTAAAAGCGCGCCGGTTATGAAAATATATACAATTCTTAGCCTATTTATAATTATCCTGTTGCCTTTTCAGGCTATATCGCAGTCTACCGGAAAGGTGTATGACAATCTGGATGAAGCCCTCGCAAACCCGGCCGCTGTCACCCGGTATTATCTAGACTGCAGCGATGGCGAAGATTCTGCATTTTTTGCTACCATAGACAGATTTCCAAACTTAAAGTCTCTCACAGTAGTTGGTTATGAAGCCCGTACTTTTCCTGTTTCTCTTGCCAGGGCATTATCGCTTGAAACATTTTCCGTATCGGAATGTCTTGATATTGACTTTGGGAAAATGTTCAGCCTACTCAGCGGAATTGCAACACTTGTAAAAATTACTATTGATGAATGCGAACTGGTCAATATTCCAGCCGAAATTACCCGGCTACCAGCATTGAATACACTGGTGATTTCGAATTGCGACAATCTCAATACCGAAAAATGTGTTGACATTCTTGCCGGATGCAAAAATCTGAAATACCTCGGTTTGCCGGTAAATGACATTTGTGAACTGCCGGCAAATATGGGAAAGCTGGGAAACATTGAGACTCTTGATATAAGCAACAATGCCCTGTTAGATCTGCCACAGAGCATGTCGCTTATGAATCAACTGGATACTCTTTACACAACCAACAATCTGTTTCTGAATCCAATGGATGAATTTGCAGGAATAAGTACGCTGCAAATCCGGTATCTTTCGGTTGACTCAGCAATTACGGATGAAGAAAAACAAAAACTGGCAACACTTTTTCCAAACACAACCATTTCTTTTTCCTCACCAGGGGACCAATTGCTCGAGCCTGACACTGTCAATTCAGGCACTCAATACGGTGAATTCCGCTCCTTCAATGGTCCGGTGCAAATACTCAGCGAAGCATATCTGCATTATGCAAGGCTTTTCAATTTCGACCCGGGATTTGATTCAACATTGTTTTCAGAAAGATATTCCGATCCGCGATACGGTTATACTAATCTGATTTCCTCTCTTGGAACTTATAATTACAACTCAATCCAGATGTACCTCTGGGCCAGCAATGATCCCAATCTGCCAAAAGGAAGCATCTGTTTCAATTTTTACGAAACCAGCAGCCGGCCTTACTCTCAGAATATAATATTGAATTTCCGCGAAATAACAGCTTTTCGGGGTATGTATTGGGTTCTAGACGAGGACATGTCCAGGGGGAACTTCAAAAAGAATTATATCAATCGTCGCATCGTAAGGCGAAAGCCGGGAACAGGCTGGAACGATTTCAGGATTTACTATGACGACATAACCAAAAGCTTTACGCTCGAATTTAAAAATGCATATGGTTTCTCACGGATAAAAGCTCATCCCGTTTTTGAAAACACCCGCGATCCGCAATTTTCCCGAGATGAGTACCTGAAAAGATTTTTGCGGTATTCCAAAACACTTGATTCGCGCCGAAAACGGTTTGACAAAAGAATTGTTCGTTCGCTCTCAACCTACAGAAAAACAATGCTTAAAATTTATGCCAGTCAATGGAAAAGTTTCGTTGAGACCTACTTTTCTTCAACGGAAAAAGCGATGACACAGGATCAGTGGTTGCAGTATTATGATATGATTATTGCCAATGAAAAAACCGCATTTGAAAGTGCTCCTGTCAGCGAAAATCTGCTGATCAGATACCTGGATATGAATAAATATATTTATTCAAATTCCACCATTATGCTTGGTTTCGATACATTGGGGGTGCCGGCACTGGTTGACTTTATTGACGAAACCGGGAACAAATGTGTTGTTAAGCGGATTTTTATTCTAAATACAATGCAGAAAATATACGTTCCGCTTTTCGGCACACTCGGATTTGAACCGCAAAGACTGTTCATCGGCCCGTCATCCGATATTGTGATGATCGTTTTTCTCAGAAACGGTAAAATTGGTATTGTTACACGCGAAACATTTTCAAAATATCAAGCGGATCAAAACGGATATGAAATGAAAATGAAACTTTTTGAAGGGAAACTGCTGACATTCGGGCAACTTGCAGCAGAAGCCGGATTATAATCTTGCTTTTTTGTAAGATTTTCTGTATTCCGCATTATATACTCAAACAATGCAACATGTTAACCTCAAGTTCACACGAAATTACATCAGCAACAGATGAAACGTCAATGGAGATGAAAAAATCCGGACTTGACATTTCAATGTTTGGCAGTGTTTACGAAAAGCATTACGCCGAAGTATACCGGTTCATCTTCCGGCGGATATGCGATACTGAAAAATCGTTTGATCTCTGTTCACTGGTGTTTCTGAAAGCAATGGAAAATCTGAAAAGTTATCGCAACGAAGGAAAACCGATTATTGCATGGCTTTACAGAATTGCACTGAACGAAATTTACATGCAGCACCGAAAACGGAAAGCGGAAATTATCTATCACATCGATGTAAGCGAGTTGCAATACATTGAAGACGACCTGGGACATGAGAAAATGATTGAGCTCGAATCTGAGCTCCTGAGCGCACTGCAGAAACTTGACCGCGATGAGATGGAGCTGATTGAAATGAGGTATTTCGAAAAACAACAGGTAAACATGATTGCTGAAATTCTGAATACAAGCGCAAACAATGTATCCGTGCGCCTTTTCAGAATCATTGGAAAATTAAAAAAAATCCTAACCTCAAACCAAAAATCATGAGCAAGTTCAGTATCAATACAGATAAAAAAATCCCATCTGATGAATTCATCAGGGAAAACATGCCCTCGTTTGAGAGTGTGGCAGGGAAAGTCACTATGATGAAAAACCCTTTGCGACGATTGTGGCAATGGGGCGGTGGCTCCGCCATGATTATTGCTGCAGCTTTTTCAGTGTATTGGTTTACCACAGACCATAACAATCCGGCTGTAAACAACTCTGGACTTAAAGATTCAACACACTGCATCAATGCGCCGATACCGGAAATAGATGTTCCAACAAACACCTACTCATTCAATGCTCAGGATGGCGGAACATTTGTGACAGACAACGGAACAAAAATAAAAGTTCCGGCCCTTGCCTTTACCGACAGTACCGGGAAAATCCACAAAGGCCCTGTGGATCTGACTTTCAGGGAGTTTCACAAAGTCCCTGATTTCTTCAGATCCGGCATTCCTATGACCTATGATTCCGCCGGAACAGAATACACATTTGAATCAGCCGGCATGTTCGAAATGCTAGCCTTCGGCCCCGGCGGAGTTCCGCTTCAGCTGGCAAAAGGGAAGACTATTGATGTAGACATGGTTTCATACGATGACGATCCGAAATTCAACACTTATTATCTAGACACTGTAGCCGACAAATGGGAATACATTGAACACAGCACATTCACACCTGCAGAAGTTTTATCGGATAATCAGGAATCATCTGATGATTACACCTTCAATACCGCTCAAAGTCAGTCATCTGCTCCTGTTGAAACGGAGAAATTCTATGTAAGACCTGAAAAAGCATCGCAATCGGGATATGTTTTCCGTGCAGAATATGACAAAAAACTATTACCGGAATTGGCCATATACGACAATGTTCTTTTTCAGGTTGATGAAAAACATCAGAGCTTCGATCCGGGTTTGTACAAAGTTGTATGGAGTTCTGTGAATGTGAAAAAATCAAAGTTGGACGGATTGTACATACTGAAACTCAGCAGACCCGATACAACTGTGAAAGTGTATGCGCGACCTGTTTTTGATGCAGCATCCTATCAAACCGCTGTAAAGAAATACAACAGCATGATGAATGATGATCAGAATGCTAGAGCCGATTATAAGAGAAAGTCTGATGAAATAGTCGGAAACCGTCCGCAGTCAATTTCACAAATATCCTCTATTCTTCCGTCGGAAAATATCAAGGGATACAGATCAATTTCTGTTGCCACACTTGGTGTATTCAACTGCGACTATCCGATACGCGTCAAGTACGAAAATATCAAACCTGTATTCACTGAAAACGGAAACAGATTTGTTCCTGCCCGGATTTACTGGTGCGATAAATCGGTAAACGCCATGTATGAAACATCCGGCTCCGACGGAAACGTGAGTTTTGAAAAAGGAACAAGGATTATTATGTGGGTTGTTGATAATTCAGGCCGGATGGCTGTAATCAGCGAAGATAAATTCGCTGCAGCCACAAAAAAATCAAACAATCCCGTGTTCGAACTTTCATTCCTGACGCCACGCGAAGGTCTTAAAATGCTGAATCATGAATTATACGGAACTAAATTCGATGACGATATTCCTGCTACATCTGAAGAAAGCTCATTCACTGTTCAGACAAACACAAATGATCTTAAGATTGAGTGTTTTCCCAATCCTGCTTCAACTACGCTAAACATCCGATATTCAGGCTCAGATGCTGAAAGTGTAAAGATCCGAATAATCAGCATCGGTGGACAGCAAATGACTGAGATCAATTCGTGTGAACCGGGCAAAACAATGACAACAGATGTGAGTTCTTACGCTCCCGGCGTCTATTTCTGCCAGTTGATTCTACCCTCCGGACAATCAATCAGTCAGCGATTTGTCAGACAGTAGAAATAAAAAAGTCTCACTTTTTCAAGTGAGACTTTTTTATTCATTTATTTATGTCAGAATACTACAGATTTTACAAGCTGAGTACCATTCACTTCAAGTCTTACAAAATAAGTTCCTTTAGATTTTAGCTGAGAAGCTGTGAGCGGATACTGATAATCCCCCGCGGTCAGCTTTCCTGACTCAAGAACGGCAACTTCGCGTCCTGTAATATCAATCACAGAAAGTCTCACATCGGCATTATTACTCAGCTCAAATGAAACCGTTGTTTCGCTTTCAGCAGGATTCGGATAAACGGCAAAACTTTCGGCAATTGAGCTTTCTTCCAAACCAAAAGAGCTTACAGTGTTAATGTTGATGTCATCAATGTAAATATTGTTTCCGCCGTTCGAATAAAATTCAAATTTCACCATCAGATGGTCATATCCAGAAAGCAGTCCCTGCGGGATGACAATTTCATGAGTTCCCCATTCGCTCTGCGAAGCCGGAGTGAAAGCAGTTTCGGACGGATCTGCTGAAGCGAGCGCTGCTCCGGTAAGCGACAATTTGCTTACCCAGGTCTGACCGCAATTATCAGAAAAATAAATATTCAGCTTGTCATAAATTGTATCGGCAGCGGCCAGCAAAGAACCTGCTACATATTTTGGTGCATAGGCACAACGGAAAACGAGTTTAGAATGTTCACCCAATCCTGAAAGATCGTAGGCCGGCGTGATAAACCGGTCATAGCTTCCTGCAACACCTTCGTCAAAATTATTCAGCGAAATGGCCTTGCTTCCCGTGCATGCAACTGAAGACGATGTCCAGGCACCGGCAGTATCGTTATGAATGATCAGATCATTGCTGAAACTGATTGTTTCGAACGATTCAACCAAAGGAGCCGTTGTTGCCGCAGCAGCATCCAGAACAGCAATGTATGAAGTGCGGGTCAGTGCATCGTTTCCGGTGGCATTGTAAACATTCAGGGTAACAGCATAAGTGCCTGGAGTATTGAATGTAATAACCGGATTCTCATCGGTTGAAGATGATGGCGTACCTCCGGCAAAGGTCCAGGAACGTGTTGTTACTTCTCCATTGAAAGATACATCATGAAAAGTTACAGAACTTCCTGCACAGACAGTTTGCGAACTGGCATGAAAGTCAGCAATCGGTGCGCACACGATGGTGTTTGTATCAAGTACGCCGGTTGCAACAAGATTTTCATACGACCAGAGGTTCCGGCGGTCATTCATCAGGGTGGTATTGATCCTGTCGAGCTGACCAAGGGAGAAGATATTGGTACAATATCCCCACTGGTAATCCATGTAGTTTTCAATCATGTCCGGTTCATCAGGACTGTCGTTTGTGCAGGAGTTGATTGATCCGGGTGTGAAACAATTCAGCGAAGTATTCTGAGTCGCTACAGCTACCGGAGGAGTATCATCAACCTCGTCCCCGGTGGTAAGAAACAGGTTTCCGCATCCATCGATTCCGAAAGCTGCATACATAGACTGGAAAGGATGATAGAGATTGAAGTAATGTCCTGTTTCATGTGTGAAAGTGCGGTTTAGCAGGTTAATTCCCATTCCTGCCATATCAGCACCTGTTCCGATGGTGCCTATGCAATCCTGACGGATTAAAACCCCATCCATGAGAGTATCACCACCAGTGAGTGCCTGAGTGAGTGTGTTGCTTGGCGGAAACGGAGACATGCCTCCGATAAAAGCACCGTCGGGAAGACTCATTCCTTCAGGGTAAATGAAATTTACTGCAAAAATATTCATGTATTTGCTTGGAGTCCAGCAATACTGAGCCATGGTGTTGAAATATCCGTAATTGGTCTGTGGGTCATAATGATGAATGATTCCCGAAGTACAGTTTCCGTCAGGATCAATTCTGGCAAGGCGAAACTCTATCTGACAATCGGCAGCACGCGATTTGAACAATGGATAGGTGTCAGCTGTGTCGGCATTCTGCAGGTTGTAATCGATATTCAGTTTTTCAATAGCATCATAAACCTGATCATCGCTGATGTTTTCGGCGCCATAAACATGAATGATGTGAAAAACGACGGGAATTACCCGTTTTCCGCTTATAAGCGTATCTGTTTTTGCACCGTTCAGCAGCATTTTCAGATTTGCCTCATATGAAATGTAGCGGTTGACCAGAGAAGGATCTTCAGCAGTTACCTTCTGAAGCATGATGTCATCAGCCGGATAAAGAACCCCGGTTTGTGCATTCAAGCCAAACAAAATGAAAATCCCCAATGAGAAAAGAATAAATTTTTTCATACCCCAAATTTTTTCAGCAAATATAAATATTTCTATGAAAAAATGAGTTTTACCGCCGATAAAACCAAAACCGCAAACAAAAAAGTCTTCATGGCCGCAACCCCTTTTTTTATGGCAAAGCGGGCACCCCACCATGCTCCCAAAATGCTTCCGGCTGCCAGTACCAGGCCCGGGAGCCAGTCAACCTGATCATTAATGATAAAAACAGCCAGTGAAAAAGGAGTAAAAACAAGTGTCAGCGCTAATTTAATGGAATTGGCATTCACCAGATCGTATCCAACGGACAAGACAAGGGCAAACAACATGAATATACCAACACCGGCCTGAATAAAACCGCCATAGAATCCAATAAGGATAAATAAGAGACAGTGATACCAACGGATTTTGATATCGGGCCTCTGCACTGGTTTTCGGTTGAATGCTTTCGGCTTCCAAATTGTCAGAACAGCGAATCCCAGCATGACATAGCCGATTATTTTTTCAATCAGCTCGTCCGGGATGTTAATGACAAACATGGATCCGGCTATGGCCCCCGGAACGGCAAAAGCTGCCAGCAACAAAGCCCTCCGCAGGTCGAAATAATTCTTTCTGTTGAAGGACAATACTCCTGTCAGTGAGCCGAGCAGAATTGATATCCGGTTGGTCCCGTTGGCCATGTTGGCTGGCATCCCTGTCCAGATGAGGAGCGGCAAAGTCAGAAAAGATCCGCTGCCGGCAATGGTATTGATGAAACCTACCAGAAGCCCGACACAAAACAGCAAGGGAAAATACCACCAGAGCATACAGATGAATTGCAATGGCAAAGTTACTGTGATTATTGAATACAAGGCTGAAAATCTCCGGACAGCAGTGAGCAGTAAGTAATCAGTGGTGTCCCGATCGTTATCGGGAAGTCAGTGGTCAGTTATGCGTGTTGAAATGATTTCACTTAATACTAAGCGACGGATAAAACCTTAAGCCATTCAACCTTAAGCTTTAGTGACCCTTGCGACCTTGTAACTTTGTAACGCGTAACGATTCCTGCTTTCAGCAGGATAAATTCCACTACTGAAACGAAATGAAGTAAAAACGAACTCTTCCACTGCAGCAAATCAGAACCCGCCGTCGTCTTCGCCGCCCCCGTTCATATTGCCATTGCCTCTTTTTTCCTTTGATTTGTAATCGCCGGTCATTTTCCAGGTCAGACCAAGCATGAAGGTACGTCCTTCCATATACCGGGTCATATCCATTTTATAATCATCACCTTCATAGGTCATGCCGAATTTCCCCAATCCCAGGACATCTCTGACGCTGAGCGACAATAAAATTTTGTCTTTCAGAAAGCTTTTCTTAATGGCGCAATCCGACCAAACCATTGCCTTGCGGATTCCCTGTCCGGTTTCTTTCGGGGCATTGTAGAACACCGACAAAGAGCCTTCCCAGCCTTTCTTGAAACGGAACATGTTTCCTGTACGGGCCTGCCAGCCGAAGCTTTCAGAAGTAATACTGGTTTCGACATTGCTGCCATCAATAATGTTGCGGTACCACGATCCGCTCAGTGTGGTACTCCACCACTTTGTGACTTTATTCGTATAGATCATTTCAAAACCGTATGAAGTAGCCGAAGTGTAGTTTTCCATTGTCATGAAGAACACAGAATCATTGACCTGCCTGCGGTAACGCGATATGACATCATGAACTTTACGATAGAAAACAGTCGGCATAATGGTACCTTTTTTCGAATACCATGCATAGCTCAATTCGAGAGCATTTACATATTCAGGGTTAAGATAAGGATTTCCTCCGCGGATATTCGGATAATTGCTGTCATCAATAAAAGGATCCAGGTCATGGAAATCAGGGCGGTTGATCCTGCGGCTATAGGTGAGCTGTATTTCCTGTATTTTTGAGAGCTTGTAGCTCAGAGC
>VSSQ01000670.1_pt1 | contig 18515 bp, 18 predicted proteins | sample 4763081 | NCBI WGS metagenome assembly VSSQ01 (sample SAMN12137344, study PRJNA551015) | bioreactor metagenome | isolation source: SDC9 anaerobic chlorinated ethene degrading culture | place: USA: Knoxville, Tennesee | collected 2015-01-01
TTTTTTTCTGCAAAAAATAGATGAACAATCCCTTTTCTTGATCTGGGGTGCGGGGCCGCGACTCCGGCGCGGAGCGGCCCGCGGTGGGATATCCTATTTGCTGAGGACCCAATACGATTTCAGGTAGTTCATCTGGAGTGAAGTGTTCAGATGGGAAATTTGTAATGATTGTGAGGATACAATTCGTGAAGTATATCTCTGGGTGTGGAAGCATGAGAAAACCCACCGCGTAACTCCTATTAAGTTATTTTACTGACCCAAGAGAGTGTTTCACATCAGACTTTTACATCATATACGGCGATATTGGCGATCTTTCCAAACGACAATCGTCGCGGCGGATGCTCGGCGCTGATTTCATCAGAGATGGCAGATCATGCGCATTCCGGCAGATCTGTCGGCCAGACGAAAGGGAAAACACGCAAAAAAAAGAAAAAGGGTAAAATGATCAGTGGATCTTCGTTCCTTCCGGAACATCCTTCAGCGGGATCAGGAGTGATGCTTCCTCGCCCGCGGCAAACAGCATCCCGTTGCTTTCCTCGCCCCGGAACTTCGCCGGTTTCAGGTTCACGACCACGATGATCTTTTTGTCCACCATCTCTTCAGGGGTGTAGACATCGGCGATGCCTGACACGATCTGTCTGACCTCGGTCCCGATATCCACCTGCAGACGCAGAAGCTTCGTCGTCTTCGGGACCCTCTCCGCTTTTACGACCCGTCCCACACGGAGATCGAGCTTTGCCACATCGTCTATTGTTATGATCTCTTCTGATATTGGTTCTATTACTGCTGTCATGGTATCTTTTCCTGCTATTTTCTTCTTCGAATCCTCGGCACGCTTCGTAAGCAGAGCCTCCATCTCCTCACGCTGTTTATCCTCCATTCGGGCAAACAGCGGCTTCACATCGCCCAGTGTCGTGTTCTCGAACGGAACCATTGCGTCGCTGATCGGGTGGGTCTCGATCAGATCGGTATAACCGAGCATCTCCCAGAGTTTCTGGGAAGACTCCGGCATCACCGGCTGCATAACGAGAGCACATGCCTTCACGATCTGGAGACAGTTCTTTAATATCTGTGCGGCCGCGTTTGGATCTTCCTTGATCAGCTTCCACGGAGCCGCGTTCGAGATATATCCGTTTCCATATGCTGCGAGAAGAAGGATGCCGTCGACAGCCGCCTTGAACTCATATGCTCGTACGGCCTCTTCGATTCCGGCAAGCGAGCGTTCGATCTCGGCAAAGATCTCCGCCCCGACAGGCATCTGCGGGACGTCGCCGAACTTGGTTTTGACCAGGCTCATGCTCCGGTTCGCGAAGTTCCCAAACGTGTTCACGAGCTCGTTATTGATCCGTGCCTGGAACTCTTTCCAGGAGAAGTCCAGTTCGCGGGTGTGGCTCGTGTAGGCGAGGAGATAATACCGCAGATAATCCGCCGGCAGTCCCTTGTCGAGATAATCCTCTTTCGTCCAGACGACGTTCCCTTTCGATTTGGAGAACTTCTCGCCGTCGATCGTGACCATTCCGCTGGCTACGACGGCAGACGGCGGCTGATATCCTGCGCCGTGCAGCATTGCCGGCCAGAAAACGCAGTGGTGATAGATAATGTCGGAGCCGATGAAATGCACACGGTCTCCCTCACACCAGTACTTCTGCCAGCTGCTTCCGGTGGCATTTGCCCACTCTTCGGTGAAGGAGATGTACCCGATCGGGGCATCCACCCAGACGTAGCAGACAAGTTCGTCGGATCCCGGGAACTTGACGCCCCAGTCCATCATTCTGGTGATGCACCAGTCTTTGAGTTCGTTTTCGACCCAGCCGATGGCGTAGTTTCTGGCGTTGAGTGTTCCGCCGAGGTTCGGCAGATACTCAAGCAGATAGTCCCGGAAGCTGCTGAGTTTGAAGTAGTAATGCTTCTGCTCGCGGAGTTCGGCTTTGGTCCCGCAGGTGGCGCAGACGGGGTCGAGGATCTCTCCGGGTTCGAGGTGCCGGCCGCATCCTGAGTCGCATTCGTCGCCGCGGGCGTGTTTCCCGCAGTAGGGGCAGGTGCCTTCGACGTACCGGTCGGGGAGGAACCGTTTGCATTTCGGGCAGTAGCTTTGCTGGATGGTCTGTTCGTAGACATAGCCGCGGTCGATGAGGGTCTGGAGGATGGAGGCGGTCCTGTGGTGGTTGGTCGGATCGTCGGTCATCCCGAACCGGTCGAATGCGATGCCCATGGATTTGAAGACGTTGTCGAAGTGAGCATGGTATTCTTCGGATACGGCGCGGGGCGTGGTTTTTTCGGCCTCGGCGGTGACGACGATGGGGGTCCCGTGGTTGTCGGATCCGCAGATGAAGACGATGTCGTCGCCGAGACGCCGGAGGTAGCGTACGTAGAAATCGCCGGGGATGTACGTCCGGAGGTGCCCGAGATGGCAAAAACCGTTTGTATAGGGCAAACCGCACGTAACGACAGTGGGCTTATTAGTCATGGGGTACTATTTGGCGCGGATTGGTATTAAATACTTGATTGGCGGGTTGGCGACAAAGTCGCCGACCTCAGCGGAGCAAATCTCTGATTTGCGACTGCGGGTTGGACGCGGAACGCGGACGACCTTAGCGGAGCAAACCGAAGGTTTGCGACCAAGTCGTTAGACTTGCGAGTCGGCCCGCGGTGGAGATATCCTTTTTTACTTCGTTCCAAAATCGTTTCCACGCAGTTCGTCTGATGGGGGTGAGTGCAGAGTGCAGAATGCAGTCTGCTTTTCACGAGGGTGACCACCTGGGTATTTTCCTGACAGTATTTTCTCTCTATTTTTTAGACCTTGTGTTAACTATATATACTTTTAGAAAGAAATAAATAACACAAGAGTATTTCGGCAGCTCATCTCTCACGTGGAGAGTGCGGCTCGATTTTTCAGGGCAGTTCTTTTTTCTGAATATTGAGTTGCATTCTGCATTCTGCACTCAACTCAATTATGCGGGGAGCGGTCTGGAGCTTCATGTAAGAACAAAATGGATAATTTTTGGTTAGTATCGGGGTGCGGGGCCGCGACTTCGGTGCGGAGCGGCCCGCGGTGGAATATCTTATTTGCTGGGCTCTCTATCTTTCCAGGTAGTTTGTCAGGAGTGGAGGATCCCCCAGATGATTGCCCCATCTTTTCTTTTCCCGTCATGGGCTGAGGTTCTGGAACATGATCCCAAGTCTGGTGATGAGAGCGGCAAGGATGAAGTAGCCGATGACGATGTGCACTGTAACGCAGGTGAGTGCAGGATAATCCAGATTATTGGTTGCCAGATCAGTGATGCTGAACATCATGAGATTGGTCTGCATGACGGCGGTGATGATATTTGATGTGTTCAAGATCGTTGTATTTGTTCCGGCAAGCATTGGACCCGGCAGGAGCGGAAGAATAAACTGGTAGATGAATGCCCAGAAAACATTCCAGACAATGAATACCTCGATGACGCGTTTTGTTGAACTGCCGTAATCTGTGAGGCACCAGAAAAGCCGGACGAACGGGTTGATGAGGAGCCTATCGAGCAAGGAGGGGTTGTATTCCTGTTTCTTCTCGGCATGATTTTTGCCGAAGATTTTTTTCAGGGATCTGAATGGGGAGAATTTTGGTTCATCATACCATTTTTTCCATTGTATTTCCCGGATATTTCGCTCCAGTTTTGTTCTCAGATTCGGATCTATGCGGGTTGCAGAAAGCGCAGTCCCTGTAAAATCTGTTTTTCCATCTATGGAATTTCCGCTAAACATTGTTCCACCATCCACGAAGGCATAGGTGAAGTCTGCCTCTTCGAGGTGTGCTCCATTGAAATCTGTACCTTCAATGTGTGCCTTCCGGAATTTTGCCCCTTCGAGGTGTGCAAAACTGAAGTCTGCACCTTCGAGGCGTGCAAAACTGAAGTCTGCACCTTCAAGATGTGCCAACCTGAAGTCTGCCTCTTCGAGGTGTGCTCCATTGAAATCTGTACCTTCAATGCATGCCTTCAGCAATTTTGCCCCTTTGAGGTGTGCAAACCTGAAGTCTGCCCCTTTGAGATGTGCTTCTGCAAAACTCACACCGCAGGATATGGCCTCCTGGAAATCTTTTGCAAAAAAAATGGGTCTTTTAAAATCAAAATAGCTCACCACAAGCTCGAAAACATTATCTGGATCCCACTTCCTTTCGGGATACACCCTCTTCCATTCCGATTCCAGATATTCCAGATAGAGAACATTCCACTCGTCTATCCTCTCATTCTCCCCACACTCGATAAGATATTCAAAACTCAGCTTTTCATACAGTTCCTGATTCCACCCTTCAGGTTTTTCATCCATAAGAGAATTAATAGTCCTTTCTTCATGATTATCATTACTCACAATGCCGCAGGGGCATTATTTTTTGGAATCAGTCTGGGGAATTAAACAGAAAAAACGACACGCTGTTTTATCTTACATGTTATTTTTTTGTTAGAACGGGGCTGTGAGAGGGCAACTCCACACAAGTTCTATATATTATATCCTCATATGTCAGGGTATGAAGTTTCATCAGCCGCTTTTATTATGTGCAGCTGTATTCCTGACAATACTAATTATCCTATCTTCTGGCTGTATTTCAGAGAGAGAAAACGAAACGGCCACTGAAAATATATCTGAAGTTACGCCGACTCCACCACCCTATGATCCGAATGCTCATATTAATTCGATCCCAGACAGTTTTAAAAAGGAAATTATTCAAGCATATTATCAGGATCCAACAGGCTACAGAATAATTAATGGATATGAAAGTGATTATTTTATTTCATCGAGAACAGAGCCCGTTACTGGCAGCATATTCCCCGTGATGGGTTTTTACTTCTCTAACTCCCCCTCCTCAGAACCTGAATCTAAACCCACTCGCGTTGATTGTAACATTTATCAGGGTACTGATCTGGTAAATCAGACGATCCAAATGAAATCAGATGCAATGAAAAATGGTTTTGTCTGGATCTCCATGTGTGGTGTTGTAATTCGAGACCCTACTATTACCATTGGGGAGTTGAAACAGGTCTTCAAGGATAAAAGCGTCGTTGTCATTGAAAATAGATTGCCTGCAGAGCAGTATGACCAACTCTTCAGCTAGACGTATGATCCGCTAAAAAAAAGATCCGGGAGATTACTCCTCCCCGTTTTCCCCATTCGCCTCAGCCGCAAGAGCAGACTCCGCCGCATTATAGTAATAATACTCCCCTGCCGCCTTCTGCTCCCGGTCCAGATACGAACCCGGATTATTGATCCGCGGCCGACCCGTCTTGTCCCGCCGGAACGTGATCCCCAGATTCGAAAGAAACAGATTCATCCCGTCCTTCATCTCGAACGGACCGCGGGCAGTACCTTCAACACCCGGCACCCCGTCGAACACCAGCAGACGTTCACTGATCATATCGATCGTGTACATATCATGATCGATCACCATGATCCCTGCCCCCTTATCCTCTGCCGCACGCTTGATCACCTTCGTCGTCACAAGCCGCTGCTCCACATCCAGATGTGCCGACGGCTCATCGAGGATATAGAGATCCGCCTCCCGCGAAAGGCATAACGCGATCGCCACCCGCTGAAGCTCTCCGCCGGAAAGGTTTTTCAACTCCGACTGGAGGATCGGCATAAGACCCAGAGGCTCCAGGATCTCATGCTGATAATACGACGAATCAAACCTGCGGGTCGCCGACCTAAGCGTAAATTCGACCGTGTCGGATGAATCGGCCGTCACATACTGAGGTTTGTAGGAGACACGCACCGTATCGAACTTCTTCCCCCCGTCCGGGATCTCCACGCCCGCAAGCAGTTTTGCAAACGTCGACTTTCCGATACCGTTCGCTCCAACGATACCCAGGACCTCGCCGCGGCGGACCTCGCCTCCTTCGACAGTAAGTTTGAATCCCGGAAACGACTTCGTCATCCGCGGGATCGTCATCAGGGTCTCGCGGTCCACATCACTTTCGTGACTCCGCGTCTCGAAAAGCACCGGATAATCACGGATACGGACATTCTCCTCGGCGACAAAGCCTTCGAGATACTGATTCACGCCGATACGGACACCTTTCGGCCGGGAAATGATACCGAATGCGGAAGGCTTTCCGTACCCAATATGGACCGTTTCAGCGACCATATCAAGGATCGCGATATCATGCTCGACTAAAATCACCGGATGCTCGGCAGCGAGCTCCCGGATCAGGCGTGCCGCGATCATTCGCTGATAGATATCAAGGAAAGGCGTAACTTCATCAAGGAAGTAAAAGTCGGCCTCCTTCGAAAGAGCGACCGTCAACGCCACCCGCTGAAGTTCTCCGCCCGAAAGATAGGAGAGATCCTTATCAAGGATCGTATCGAGCGAGAGCTCCTTTGCGTAATAATCCAGCTTTTTCCGCTCATCATTCTTCTCCAGAAGGGAACGGACCGTGCCCTTGAACGCTTTCGGGATGAAGTCGATGTACTGCGGTTTGATGGACGCCCGGATCGTTTTCGTGGCCACCTGTTTGAGATAATCCAGCAGCTCCGTTCCCGCATAATGCTTCAGGATCTCCGACCACTCCACCTCGTGATCGAAGATACCGAGATTCGGCTTCAGCTGACCGGCAAGGATCTTCACCGCAGTGGATTTCCCGATACCGTTCGGACCCAGAAGACCGGTGACTTTTCCTGCCACCGGCTGAGGGAGGCCGTAAAGAACGAACGCGTTCGGCCCGTAGCGGGTCACCGGCGTATCGAGTTCCTCCGGAAGCTGGATGATATCCAGAGCCTCGAACGGGCATTTCTTCACACAGATGCCGCAGCCTACGCACAGCTCTTCGGAGATCTCTGCTCTGCCGCTTTCGCCGATCCTAATGGTCTCATCACCGGTACGGACCCGGGGGCAGTACGCGATGCACTCTTTGCCGCATTTTTTGGCATGGCACCGGTCTTTATGAACGATGGCTAATCTCATTTATGCGGAGAGGAGGGAGGTCGAAAGCATGAGTGTCCAGGAGAGATACCAGGTGGCAAAGGTCATGAATGCCTGATAGAACCAGTCTTTTTTGCCAAGTTTGGCCGTGTCTATTTTCAGGATCATAAACAGGGACTTCTGGATCACGATCGCGACAAGTAATACCAGAACGCCCACAAGAGGCGTTGTCTGAACTCCGGCGAGCCCTGCCTCGATCATCGAACCGGTGATCGGGTTCGGCGTGCCTGCCAGATAAAAGGAGACGATACCCGCCGCCATACCAAGACCGCAGGAGATCGCGGTCCTGACGACGCGCTCGGCATGCCGGGACTTCTTATTGGCGATCTTTTCTTCCGGGGTCTCTTTTCGTTTCGGCGGGGCGGTCTGCTTAACGGTCTCGTCAGCTGCGGCCGTGATCTCTTCTGTCTTTTCCATCGACTCGAGTTTCTCGTCGATCTCGGCATCGAGGGGTTTTCTGTCAGGTCTCGTGACCATCTCGATAGCCTTCTCAGGACAGATCTTCACGCATTTCCCGCATCCGTTGCATAACTCTTCAACGACCGTGGCTTTCTTATTCCGTCCGATGAAAATGACCGGCTGATCTTTACGTGACGCCGGACAAAACTTCACACACCGGTTGCACATTGCCGTGTTGCATTTTTCTTTTTTAATATAGGCTACCTGCATATGGATATCTCCGCGATTTTTCAGTCTGATTATATTAGTATTCAGGTCTTATCTATGTTATCTGTTCTGTCATGCGGTCCGGCGGCGCGCCGCGGACGGCAGCATGAGGATTTTTGCGCAGGTACCTGCAGAAAAGATCATTCGTCCGGATAAAAGAGATGGTCGGTTTATAGTTCTGCACGTCGTATCTAGTTAGTATAGAATGGCGACGATATCAGGGATGAGCGGGGCAGACGTAAAAGCGATGACAGAAGAGCTCGCCGCGCTTTTACCTCTGTGGATCGGAAAGATCTATCAGTATGACAACACCTCGTTTGGATTCCGGTTAAACGGGGAGGAGAAGGCACGTCATCTTCTCTACGCAGTGCGGGGCGTGCGGGCGCATCTTGTAACGGAGCTGCCGCCGGCACCGAAAAACCCGTCCGGGTTTTCGATGTACCTCCGAAAATACATTGAGGGGGGCAAGGTGCTCGCGATCGAACAGAAGGGGATCGAGCGGGTGATCATCATCACCGTCGGCAAAGGACCGTCCGAGTACAAACTGATCATCGAACTTTTCGACGAGGGGAATCTGATTCTCGCGGACGGAAATTACACGATCATCAATGCCCTTGCCCAAAGAAGATTTAAGGACAGGGAGATCATCGGCGGCGCAGAGTATTCGGTCAGTGCCGTCAGTCCGGAGAAGCTGAGCTTCGAGGAGTTCAAAGAAAAGATCGCCGGAGACGAAGGAGAGGTCGTGCGGGCGCTGGCAACCAGACTGCAGCTTGGCGGTATCCCGTCCGAAGACATCTGTCAGCTTGCGGGCGTGTCGAAATCCCTGCCCTGCAGGTTTGCGACCGATGTCCAGCTTCGTCCGCTTTATGAGGCGATGCGTTCCTGGATCGGCAGGCTGACTGATGGGCGCGATCCGGTGATCGATGCGAAGGGAGCATTCCCGTTCCCCTCGCCTGCGCGGGAGCCCAAAGAGCATTTCCCGACGTTTTCAAACGCTCTTGAGGCGTTCTATCCAAAACCGGTGGCCGAAAAGGTCATCGAGCAGAAGATAAAACTCTCCAAAGAGGAGCGGATCCGAAAACAGCAGGAAGCCGCGCTCATCACCTTCGATAAAAAGATCGCCGAGGCGACCGAGATCTCGGAGATCATCTACTCGCATTACGGCGAGGTCCAGGAGACGATCGATGTGCTCGCCGCCGCAAGCAGGAAGTTATCCTGGCAGGAGATCGCGGCAGTGATCAAACAAAGCGATGCCCCGGCGGCAAAACGGATCATCTCTGTTGATCCGAAGAATGCATCCGTCGTGATCGATCTGCAGGAGAAGCACAAGGTGACGATCTTCGTGCATGAGAGTCTGGAGGCAAATGTCGGCAGATACTTTGCGGTCGTGAAGAAGTTCCGCGCCAAGAAGGCCGGCGCGATCCGGGCGATGGAAGCGGGGATCGTGCACCCGGAGAAGAGAAAGGCCGCAGGACCCGGAAGACTGAAGCCGAAATGGTATCACCGGTTCCGGTGGATGGAGACCTCCGACGGCGTCTTAGTGATCGGCGGACGAAATGCCGACCAGAACGAGGAGCTTGTGAAGAAGTATATGGAAGGAAAAGACACCTTCCTCCACGCGGATGTCTTCGGCGCGTCCGCGGTGATCGTCAAGGGCGCAACAGAACGCATGGATCAGGCGACGCAGTTCGCGGCGTCCTACTCGCGGGCATGGGCCGGCGGCGGGGCATCGGCCGATGTGATCGCGGCCTCGCCCAGCCAGGTGAGCAAGACGCCCGAGTCGGGAGAGTATGTGGCTCACGGTTCGTTCGTCATCAGAGGCGAACGAAAGATCTACAAAGACGTGCCGCTCGAGATCTCGATCGGGATCCGCACGGAACCGGTCCTTGCGGTTATCGGCGGGACCCCGTCCGCGATCGAGCCGCTGACTTCGCACTCTGTGCGTCTGGTCCCGGGGACATTTGAAGGAAACGATGTCGCGAAAAAGGTGCTTCGAAAACTCAAAGAGGCAGTCCCGGAAAATGAACAGAAAGCACTCAAAGCGATCCTGAATACCGAAGGGGTCGCAGCGTTCGTGCCGCCGGGAGGGTCTGATCTGAAGTTCGCTTCAGGCGGAGGAGAAGATCAGGAATGAAAGCGGAGGTGCCCGAACCGCTGAAAAGAGATGGATTCGGCGAGTATAAACTCATCCCCGAATCGGTCGACGATCTCTGGCATCTTTCGCATCTGATCAGTCCGGGAAACACTGTTTACGCAGTAACGCTCCGGACGGTGGACGGACCGACCGACAAGCTGCGTTCGGAAAAACTCGAGAAGCGGCCGGTAAAGATCGGCGTAAAATGTGATAAGGTGGAGTTTGTCCCGGAATCGTCCCGCCTCCGGGTCTTTGGGCTCATCAGCTACGGACCGGACATGGGCCAGCATCACACGCTGAACATCGAAGCCGGATATGAGATCAGTGTGGTCCGGCAGTGGAAGCCGATCGATCTTGCCCGCCTGGAACGGGCGGTCTCCTCCTCGGTACACGGCGCGGTCCATATCGCGGCGATCGAAGACGGGGAGGCGGAACTCTACCGGGTCAGACAGTACGGGCCCGAGCGGATAACCACTCTCACGGTCGGCAGCGGGAAATCCGCCGAGCTGGACTCAAGACAGGCATTGTTCGTCGAACTCCTGTCGTTTCTTGAAAAAGTTACCGGGTCCATCGTGATCGCCGGACCTGGATTTGTAAAAGAGGATTTCGTCAAGTTCGCAAAAACCAAAGCGCCGGAGATCGCCGAACGCATGCTTCTCGCCGATACCAGACGCTGCGGCTACGGGGCGGTCCAGGAGGCGATCGGAAACGGGGTCCTTGCACGGGTCGCCGAGGATCTCCAGCTCGCAAAAGAGGTCTCGTTCATGGACGAGGTGTTTCTTCGGATCGGACAGAACGGCGCCGTTGCCTACGGGAAAAACGAGGTCAGGCAGGCGGTCGATTACGGAGCCGCCGAGACGATCCTCGTCGCCGATTCGTTCGTCCGGGACATGAGTGTCGCAAAGATGATCGAAGGGGCGGAAAGGCTCGGTGCGAACGTCGTCGTCCTCTCGACCGAGTTCGAACCGGGAAACCGTCTCGTCGGCCTCGGCGGGGTCGCGGCTCTGCTTCGTTATAAAATCTGAATAAGGGCTGCGCGGTGTGTCCTTAACAGAAAAAACTGATGTACTTATGAGATGTACTTCAATTTCGTGTACGGCCTTCATGTGGATACAAGAGATAAAACCAACCGCGAATCTCCGCGAATAAACACGAATCGCATTTTCCTTACGTTCGGGTGCTCTGCTTCGGCTCATCGCCTACGCAGAATCGCACCCTCTCTTGAAAAATGCTATCGGAAAAACCCGCGTGCGGGTTTTTCTGTTGATTCATTATTTTTCGATTACACAAAAAGAGAAGTTAACGAAGAGAAAAACTGGCACGACGGTTTTTCCACCAGCATTTTTCCAGACGGCGTGCGATTCTGCGTAGGCGATGAGCCGAAGCAGAGCACGACGACGCAAGAAAAATGCGATTCGCGTTAATTCGTGGAGATTCGCGGTTTGTTCTATCTCATACACCCACACCCAGCCGCACACTTCCCGAATTGGATTAACACTAACACCGCGCAACTCCCGTCTAAAGAATCGTTCCTGTCTCCAGTCCTTCCAAAGAAATAAAGCAGTCTCACGTAAAGAAACTACTATACACGCCCTGCCGATTCCCGGATCGGATTTGAAAAGCCGGGCGTGCAGCAATAATTGAAAAACCCGATCTTCTGATACCCATGCCAAGAAAACGCGTCCCGTCAACAACCCCGAAGACCTCCCTTCATCGTCAGGGATACAACTTCATCTCTAAAGAAGCATCAGCCGCCGTAAAACCGTGCATGTGGTGCAAACGTGCGCTTCGCGGGGGTGAATCCTGCTATAAACATCAGTTTTACGGGATCGACACCTGGAAATGCGTCCAGATGACCCCGACGCTTCGCTGCAATCAGCGATGTCTTTTCTGCTGGCGGTCCATGGAACACGAGATCCTCACAGAGCCGGTCCTTGCTCCGGAAGAGATCGCCGCAGCTCTTCCGAAGATGCAGAAAAAAGGCCTTTCCGGCGACAAACCCTACACCGATCCGGCAAGGTGGGAAGAAGCAACCGATCACCCGACGCAGTATGCGCTCTCCCTCTCGGGCGAGCCGACCCTCTACCCGAAACTGCCCGAACTCGTCTCCATCCTTCGGGAAGATCCGAAGAACAGTGTCTTTGTCGTTTCAAACGGCACGATACCTTCAATGATAGAGAGGATCCGGCCGACGCAGCTGTATCTTTCGCTGGATGCCGTTGATCAGGCCTCCTATGAAACGATCTGCCGGCCGATCGGCGATCCGGCCGTCATGTGGGCAAATATCCAAAAGTCCCTTGACCTTCTGAGAAAAAAAGAGGAGGAAGGGGTCAGGACCGCGGTCAGGATCACGCTCGTCACGGGATATAATGATAAAGATGAAGAAGGGTTTGCCCGGATCATCGAAAAAGCACAGCCGCTTTTTGTTGAAGTAAAGGGATACATGTATTTGGGATACAGTCGAATGAGATTAACAGAAATGCATGTCCCTGACATGGAGACCATTCAAAATTTCGCCGCAGAAGTTGCCCAACTCTGCAACTATGACATAATGGATGAAAACGCGGCGAGCCGCGTTGTTTGTCTGAAGAGGAGATCATGAAATTCAATATTGAGGAGTTCAAGGAACGCAGAAAAACCGATTTCGAGGGAGCCTGGCATGCCGGCCCATCGGTCATCACCCCGCCGGAATCAGCAAAGATCTATCCGCGTTATGCGTATCGCCGGGCGAAAGTCCACCCGATCTTCGACACGATAGCCCGTCTTCGGGCCGCCTATATGTCGATGGGATTCGATGAAGCGATGGTCCCTGTGTTCATCGATGAACAGGATGTCTACCGTCAGTTCGGTCCGGAAGCCGCCGCGGTTTTGGACCGGGTCTACTATGTCGGCGGACTTCCCCGTCCGAATGTAGGGATCTCCAAAGAACGTCTGGATGCGATCTCCCAGATCATCGAAAAACCTCTTGCCGAAGGCACGGAAGAGAAGCTGATGAAGTGTCTGCACGCATACAAGAAAGGCAAATTCGACGGCGATGATCTCACGCACGAGATGTCGGTCGCGTTGGGCGTAGACGACGGTGTGGTCGTTCACATCCTCGACACGGTCTTCCCCGAGTTCAAGGAACTCGCCCCGGAGTCGTCCAGAACGACGCTTCGTTCGCATATGACGAGCGGCTGGTTCCTCTCGCTTGCGCAGATGTGGGACAAAAAGCCGATGCCGATCCGAATGTTCTCGGTCGACAGATGTTTCCGCCGCGAGCAGGAGGAGGATGCGACCCATCTCCGGACATATCACTCGGCGTCCTGTATCGTCGCCGGCGAGCATGTCACGATCGAGGAAGGAAAAGCGGTCGCCGAAGGTCTTCTGTCCGCGTTCGGATTCACCGAGTTCAGGTTCCAGCCTGATGAGAAGCGCTCGAAGTATTACATGCCCGAGACCCAGACCGAAGTGTATGGAAAACACCCGGTCCACGGCTGGGTCGAGGTGGCTACATTCGGGATCTACTCGCCGGCAGCTCTCGCGGAGTACGGTGTCGGCGTTCCCGTCATGAATCTCGGGATGGGTGTCGAGCGTCTGGCGATGGTCTTAACCCAGGCTGAGGATGTGCGAAAACTCTCCTTCGCCCAGCTGTATCCGCCGGTGTATTCGGACACGGAACTGACGAAGGGCATCGGACTGAAGGAGGAGCCGCAGACGATTGAAGGACGGCGCGCTGTCCGGGCGATCATGGAAATAGCGGCCGCACATGCGGCAGAACAATCGCCTTGCTCATTCTCTGCGTGGAAAGGCGAGCTGTTTGGTCATCAGGTGGAGATCACCGTCGAAGAGCCGGAAGAGAATACGAGTCTTCTCGGCCCCGCCGCGTTGAACGAGGTCTATGTCAGAAACGGGGCAGTGCTCGGCGTTCCGGATACGGAAAAGTTCGCGGATGTCAGAGCTGAAGGGGTCCCGGTAGGTATTTCTTTCCTCTTTGCGACGGCAAATCTCGCGCTCGCCCGTATCGAGGAGGCGGCAAGAGTGGGTGAAGGGACAAGCGTTCAGGTAAAAATGTCGAAGCACCCAAGCGACGTGAACCTGAAGATCGAGGAGTATGTTATGCGGTACATCACCGATAATAAAAAGAAACTCGATCTCCGCGGCCCGGTCTTTATGACGATCACGTCAAAGATCCTGTAAATAAGAGCTGCCCGGGGCTCCCGGTCAAAATGCCGCAGAGGTACACGAAGTATTTTTACTTCGTGTAAGGTATTTCTGCGAGAGGAGGAGGTAGTTAACCGCGAGCCGGAAAGCTTCGGTTTGCTCTCCGCTTCGCAGCCCTCGCTTGAATCGCATTTTTCTTGTATTCTCATCCTCTTTTTTTTATTCGGGGTGCGGGGCCGCGACTGGCGAGGGGAGCGAAGCGACGTAAGCCTTGAGCAAGCCGAAGGCTGGCAACTCCGGCGCGGAGCGGCCCGCGGTGGGGAATCCCATTTACTGAGGCACTTATGCGTTCTGATTTCTGCAGGGAATACTTATTGAAAAAATAGAAAATCCGCAGGGAGAGGTGAGTTCACCTCTGTCCTGCAAGAAACCGCTCGCAAGTCTATCGACTTGGTCGCAAGGCAAAGCCTTGCTCAAGCTTTGGCCGCCCCTTGGGGGCAGCCCGCCTCAGTTGAGGTCGTCCGCTTTCAGCGTCCAACCCGCTCGCAAATCAGAGATTTGCTCGGCTAAGGGACCTAAAGGTCCCCGCCTTCCACGAGTTTCCCAAAAAGCATGATGAGAAACCCGAGGAAGAGCAGGATCAATTTCCGGAGCCGGCTGGAGATCTGCATCTCCGTGCCTCGTTAGTTCAGGGCAGGCTTGGTGTCTGCCCAGGCGTCCACTGCGGCGATCGTAGCGTCGTCGGCATAGCCGGAGACGGTCATCGAATCGCGGTTGAGACTGATCTGGAAGGTATCGGTCCCGAGCTTTGCCGAAATGCGGACGTTCCAGGTCGCTTCGGTACCGATCTCCGTGGTCTCTGCCGTCCCGCCGTTCCCGAATGCGGTCTTGAGATCCGCACTGCCGGTAAGGGCGGTGATTGCTGCGGCATACTCAGCACGGGTATATGCCGTGACCTGGACCTTGCCGTTCATTGCGGAGGTGTTCGGGTCGAAGTAGCCCACATAGGTCTTGTAGGTCTGCTTCCCGAGCTCGACTTCGGTAAGGCCGAGGGGATTTGTAACGCCGGTAATTTCTGCGATGATCGCATCATACGCGGCGGCGTTCGTAAATTCTGTACTGAAGATCCGCTTTGCGGACTTCGAGATTGCTGTCTGAATGAAATCTGCTGTCATGGTGGAGGTGATCCATCGAAGTCACCGAAGGTGACTGAGATGATGAGCAAATCTATGAGTTGCGACCGCTCATCTCAAGGGGGCCAAAGGCAACCTCAACGATTAGACACATGCAAAACCCACGTGATTTTTTTTCTGTCCTATTTGGAGGGGATCATTGATCGAAATTCACGTGTCATCTCACACATGCTATATGATTATAGGACGTAAAAGCATAAAAAAGGTTGGAAAATTGCTCTCATTTAGACAAAAACGAGAGACAATCTCAATTTTTCGGCGGGGTAAGGGCCTTGTCCGCGACATAGCCGGACGGAAACTCGATCCCGTGACGCTTCATAGCCGTCTCAACCGAATGACGGCTGCACCCGACGTGAAGAGCGACCATCGAGACCCTCTTATGCTTCGCGAGGAGGGCCTTCAGCTTCTCCCTATCCAGAAGTTCCGGATGATTATACCAGTATCTCATCGGTCAGCTCCTCCTCCTCTGCTTCACTCTTTTCACCACATACCCTTTCGGGGTCGTCTTCATCTTAATATACTCCGGACGCTCCGGCACCGGCAGTCTCGCCTCCAGATCATCCACATTTACCGCTTCATACGTCGTGATCCGGTCCCCGATCTGCCTCTTCACCGCCTCATAGATGAACCGGTTCGAGAGAAGTTTTACTGCGTCAGGAGCCGGGATATGCACGATTTCCTCGAAAAGATCCGGGAGACCGTTTCGCAGCGCCCGGATGTCGACCTCCTTTTTCGCGCTCTCCTCCATCACCAGAACGAACTCCTCCGAAAGAAGTCCGCCGGCGTTGATCTCATCAATGTTCTCGTTAAACCGGCGCTTGTAGACCTTCGCCAGATCATTTAAGGAGCCGTTCATCTGCTGACAGTAGAACGCATCTTCGTATTCATCCATTGGCGCGGGAAACGCCGTCTCCAGCATCTCCTGAATCTCAGCTGCATCACAGATAGTCATACGTATCCTCCATCTGCTCCGTCATCCGTTCACTTATCGACCTTCGCATATCGAGGTAGGCGAAGAACTGGATGTCGTCATCCGGTGAATCGATCCGCATCGTCGGGGATCCGCAGACCGGGCAGTTGAGTGTCGCCAGTTTCAGATCGCGGGTGTCATTGACCCAGACTTTTTCTGTGATTGAGTTCAGGCAGACGGGACAGGAGAATTTGATCCTTCGCAGGTATTCCGTTCCTGGTTCGCTCACAGACCCACCTCCGCATACGTTTTTCGCGAAACGATCCGGTGGATCGTGGCTTTGTTCACACGGAACTCCGCGGCAAGAAACCTTGGGGGCTCGCCTTCCGCATATCGTCGTCGGATCTCCCCCACCTGATCATCCGTAAAGATCCGCTTTTTTCGTCCCGACAGCGGATGGTTGTTGTCCCAGAACGGGATCAGCCGGAGGTTTCTGAGCCGGCAGTCTTCGATATTTCCGTTGATGTGGTCGATTTGGAGGTTCAGATCGATCGGAAGATCATCCATCGTCCTGCAGGTCCCGGCGATATAGACGGCCCGGTGCTTTGTGATGTCCACCAGGGACCCCTTATATCTTGCCCGAATGGAGAGATATCCATTTTTCTGACGGGAAAATCTCAGAGGCTTCCCGGTGTTCCGCGAGATGATCTCGCCGTTTTCCGCGTCGACCCTCCAGGTTCCGGCAAGGATCCGCGAGAGGATGACCCGGTCGGCGAGTCTGAGACCGAGGTTGGGTTTGTGATCCTGGGTCATGCATCCTCCGGCACTTCGCTGGCAAATCTGATGGTGAGGGTAAATGTTTCACCGCTGATGGCGGCAAAGGGAATGCCATGATCACTAAGATGATCGGTGATAAGGCACACAAAGAGGTTGTGCATTAGGTTGATGAGTCGGGCAGCACGATTGTTCCTTTTTGGATCGAAGGAGGTGATGATCGAATCGAGATAGGGCGATGCGTCGTACTCGGTTCTGCTCCATATCTGGTTTTTGGGCTTGTGGTTTTTGGTGCCTCCGGCAGTATGGGCGGTTGCTTTTTCTCTTTGCAGTGCACATTGTCTATTGCCTGTTCCCTGATCATGTTTACCGACAGTAAGAGGGCAGGCATCATGTTTTTTCGTCATTTCGAGACTCCTGTGATTTTCGCGAAGTTTGGATGGTTTTCTTTGAACATTTCGATCACATCAGATGAGATGTCGGAATATTTTTTTCTGAGTTCTGCGCAGCGGTTGATGACGGCGGCTTCCGCGCTTTTTCTTCCGCCAAGAAGTCGGGCGAATTCGTGCTCGTTGATTATGTCGCCGAAGTAGAGATCGTAGATGCGGGCGGCTTTTTCCTCGCCGTTTTCGGGAGCGGCAGATTTTCCGGTCAGGGATTCTTCCATGAATGTTACGATCATGGGCGATCCTTCTTTGCCGAACTGTTCTTTGAACTGATACATGACCCTGATCTTGGATTCAGGGACGTAGACTCTGAATTCAGGCATTTCCCGGTGTTCCCCGTTTCATGTGTTCTCTGATGAGAGCGAGGATGACTTTCGAGGTCCTCGGGTTTGGATACTTTTTCGTGAATGCAGCGAACGTTTTTTTGTCAGTGTCGCTGATCGTGAGGTTGAAATGATCTTTCATGTTTTTATCACATCCCCTCTTTTGCAGAGGTTGGATTTTAGCAGTTTCATCGGGATCTTCTGACCTCGACTGCATACAAAATAATTAGATTTTAATGCATATTATTGTATGTTTTTTTGAAAAACGAGAGATTTTTTCAATAATTGCAACATAATTTAGAGAATCTGAGAGGGCCGATTTGATGCGTCGAAGTGGAGGGCGAGGTCCTTTTAGCCGGTCGGATCATGGCCGGCGGTATGTCGATTTTTTTCTTGGTATCACGCTTTTTTTGTTTTTTTTAGTTTTCGGAAGAAGTATCCGGAATATATCTTTTGTTGGAGTGAGAGTATTTATACCCCTGACCGCGCGGTGCGATAATGCCCCGGATTTTTTCAAAAATTGGGTGGTCAGTGAGTGAGGATGGGGTTTTTGGATGCAAAAAAATGAGGTTGGAATGTGTGGATACATGAGAAAACCCACCGCGAATAATCGCGAATCTACGCGAATCGCATTTTTCCTGTTCCGCCCTCTTGACCTTCGGTCGCGTCCCTACGCTCCGCCTGATCGGCTCCGCGTGGCCGGGACGGCGGAACGAAAAATGCTGGAAAACCCGCGTCGCGGGTTTTCTTTAACGAATCTCAAATCCTCGTACTTACAATAGGAGTTACGCGGTGTTTGTGTGGATTCAATTTGGAAAGGGTATGGTTGGATGCGGACACATGAGATTATTTAACCGCGAATCTCCGCGAATCCTCGCGAATCGCATTTTTCTTGCGCCGCCGTGCTCTGCTTCGGCTAATCCAGTAGTTCGCTAATTTTTCACCCTTATTTTTCTTGACATCCGGCACCTTTA
>VSSQ01000671.1_pt1 | contig 18495 bp, 15 predicted proteins | sample 4763081 | NCBI WGS metagenome assembly VSSQ01 (sample SAMN12137344, study PRJNA551015) | bioreactor metagenome | isolation source: SDC9 anaerobic chlorinated ethene degrading culture | place: USA: Knoxville, Tennesee | collected 2015-01-01
TCAGCAGATATACTGAGTTTGGCTCTGTTAACACCTCCGGGAGAATGGGGTACCGACATTGTTTTTGGTTCCACACAACGCTGGGGAATCCCAATGAATTTCGGCGGACCATCTGCCGCTTATTTTGCCTGTAAGGAAGAATACAAAAGAGATATGCCCGGCAGAATCATCGGCATCAGTAAGGATGCAAATGGTAAAACGGCTCTGCGTATGGCATTGCAAACACGGGAACAACATATTAAGAGGGAAAAAGCAACGTCTAATATATGTACAGCTCAGGCTTTATTAGCTTCCATGGCCGGTATGTACACAGTATATCATGGTGAAGAAGGAATCAAACAAATTGCCTTGCGAATCCACAGTATTGCTAACTATCTTAACGAAATGTTGCCGGTTTACGGCTATACGCAAATTAATGAACAGTTTTTCGATACGCTTAAAATAGCGTTACCGGAAGAAATTAGTATTGCTGCTTTCCGTGCCATTGCGCTTGACTATGGTGTGAACTTTTGTTACTTTGAAAGTGGTGAAGTTGGGTTGAGCATCGACGAAACAACCGACATTGAGTCACTCAACACCCTGATACAAATCTTTGCAGAAGCAGCCGGCAACGTACCTGTTTACGCAACTGAAGGTCAAATCAACCTGTATATTTCTTTTGATGAAAGTTTGGAACGAAAATCTGATTTTCTCACTCAGGAGATTTTCAACCTGTACAGGACAGAAACGGAGATGATGCGCTACATCAAAAGATTGGAGCGTAAAGATATTTCACTTACCCACTCCATGATTTCACTTGGTTCCTGCACGATGAAACTGAATGCTGCTTCCGAAATGCTTGCACTCAGCATGCCTGAATTCAACAGTATTCATCCACTGGCACCTAAAGATCAAACTCTTGGTTACAATCAATTGATCAGTGAACTCGAGTCTTATCTTTCCATTATTACCGGTCTGTCGGCTTGTAGTCTGCAACCCAACTCAGGCGCGGCAGGCGAGTTTGCCGGACTCATGACCATCCGTGAATACTTTCTGTCAAAAGGGGAAAATCAGCGCAAAACAGTATTGATTCCGGCTTCTGCGCATGGAACCAACCCAGCGAGTGCCAGTCAGGCCGGCTTAGATATTGTGGTGGTAAAATGCGATGAGCATGGTAATGTAGACTTGAACGATTGGAAAGAAAAAGCCATACAACATAAAGATGTGTTGCTGGGATGTATGATTACTTATCCGTCCACTCACGGTATTTTCGAGGCGAATATCAGAGAAATGTGCTGTGTCATACACGAAAACGGAGGCCAGGTTTACATGGATGGTGCCAATATGAATGCGCAGGTCGGGTTAACGAATCCCGGAACCATCGGTGCCGATGTATGTCATTTGAATTTACACAAGACTTTTGCCATACCCCATGGTGGTGGTGGTCCAGGAGTAGGACCGATTTGCGTGGCCGACCATCTGAAAGCTTTTTTACCGGACAAGCAATTCGGCAAGAACACGGTTGCAGCAGCTCCTTATGGTAGTGCAGGCATGTTGCCGATTACGTATGGATATATTCGCATGTTAGGAGAAGCGGGATTAAAACTGTCGACCCAAATAGCTATTCTGAATGCCAATTATTTAGCATCCAAACTGGATGAAAGTTATGGCGTGTTATACAGGGGTGACAAGGGACGTGTCGGACATGAACTGATTTTAGATTGTCGTAATTTTAAAAACACCTCTGGTGTTACCGAAACCGATATTGCCAAAAGGTTGATTGATTATGGCTTTCATGCCCCTACTCTTTCGTTCCCAGTGCATGGTACCCTGATGATAGAGCCTACCGAAAGTGAGTCTTTAGCTGAATTAGACAGATTCAGCGAAGCCATGCTTCAGATATACAAAGAAATCAAGGAAATCGAGAATGGAGAAGCTGATAAAACCGACCATGTCTTGATGCATGCACCTCATCCGGAATATGTTATTGCCGCAGACGAATGGAATCATGCCTATCCTCGATCGAAAGCTGCTTTCCCTTTATCATGGATATCGTCCAATAAGTTTTGGGTGAATGTAGCAAGAGTAGATAATGCCTACGGAGATCGGAATTTGGTTTGCAGTTGCCCCCCTACTGTGGATTGGTCGGAATAAACTGTTAAAAGATGTAACAAATCATTCAAAGATATAAAATTGAAATGCTGTTTTATTTATAGTGAATGAATAAAAATTATCTTTGTGTGCTAAATTAAAACAAATGGTTGAAGCTTTTATTATATCTGCAATTTTACTTTTCATAGGAATCCTGCTATTGGGAGTGCGTATATTCTTTGTTAAAGGCGGCGTGTTTCCTAACATACACATTGGTGGAAATAAAGCGCTGAAAGATAAAGGTATTGCATGTGCGACCTCACAGGACCGTGATGCACAACTTTCGAAAAAACAATCTGCCAACAGGATGGTAGATGATATGATTAAAAATTTATAATTATAAAATTTCTTTATGAAAAACATTTTACTCATTTTAAATGCAGTGTTGGTGATAGCTGTAATTATTCTTTTTGTTTTGGTACTTGGAAACAAAAACAATAATTCATTCAGTGGAGAATTTACCGGTAGTGATTCAACAGCATCCGTTCGCTTGCCAATTGCTTATGTAAACATCGATTCATTGTTACTTAATTATCAGTTTGCGAAAGAATCCAATGAATCACTGATGAAAAAACAGGAAGATTCACGATTAGATTTGAATGTAAAAGCACGTCAACTTCAGGGGGAAATGGCCGAATTTCAGCGCAAACTGGAGAATAATGCTTTTTTGAGCCGTGAAAGAGCAGAGCAGGAACAAAACCGTCTGATGAGAAAAGAACAAGATTTGCAACAACTCAATGCCAAGTTATCTCAGGAACTGATGGATGTTCAACAAAAGGTAAGCGAAGAATTAAGGGATTCTATCAATGCTTTTCTGAAACAATACAATAAGGATAAGAAATACGAGCTCATCCTCAGCAATACTTCAAGTGATAATATTCTGCTTTCAAATGATATTTATGATATTACAAAAGAAGTGACTGAAGCGTTAAACAGCAGGTACAGCAAGAAAAAATAAAATTCTTCATTTTTAATAAAAAAGTCCACTATGTTTTTAGTGGACTTTTTTATTTGAATCAAAACCGGTTAAATTTTATTTCGAATAACTCTTTTTTACTAACGGGTGTTTCTGTAAATAATCAAGACTCATTTTTACACTCTCAAGTGGTTTATAGTTGTATTTTTCAACTTCTACGACCAAGTTTTTAACTCCTGCTTTTTCAGTATTATTGAAAATGGCATCAAAACCAACCATACCGCTTTGTCCGAGTTCCTTGTTGTCTTTAATGTGCAACACTTCAAAGCGGCCGGGATAGCTATGAAAATAATCTACCGGGCTGTAACCGCCTCTTACCACCCAATACACATCCATTTGAAAAAATACTTTTTCCGGATCTGTATTTTTCAGCATGAAATCATACATCAGCTCATTTTCTATTTTTACAAACTCAAAGTCGTGGTTATGATAACCAAAACGCATGCCGGCCTGATTACATTTTTCACCAATCCTGTTATAATAATCGCAATATACCTTCAAATCGGCTAACGTTTTTAAGCGTGGCATAGAAGGCACTATTACATATTTCATACCGGCTCTTTTATGTGCATCAATAGCGACGTCCCACCATTTCCAGACTTCATCCCAATCTGTTGCAGGGATGTTATCATTCAGCCTTTTGTTGAGGTGTGACGACAATACTTTCATACCAGTTGATTCTATTTCCTTTTTAAATTCTTCAGGACTTAATCCGTAAAATTTTCCATCCGCATATCCAGCAGCTTCTACGCCTGTATAGCCTGTTTTTGCCACGCTGGAAATAGTCCCTTTAAAATCCTTCTTGATATCATCTCTTACAGAATAAAGCTGTAAATAGATTTCTTTGTTTTTTGTTTTGCCTCCGGCCATTACCAGAATACTCAAAAACAAAACAAATACAAGGAATATATTTCTTTTTTGCATCTTGTTAGGTATTTAATAATAAACCACATTAGTCACATTAGAAAACTTAAGTTTAATTTGAAAGCTTGTTGCTCAAGGTTTAATCCAAATTATTTGTTTAAATGCTACTAACACTTAAGTTTTCTAATGTGACTAATGTGGTTAAAAAAATGTTATTCTAAGATTTTTACTTTGATATTACGGAACCACACATCATCACCATGATCCTGGAATCCAATATATCCCTCCTGATTCTCGCCACCGGCATTGATGAAGTTATCCCAACCTTTGAACTTACTGCCTTCTACCATTTTCTTCCAGTCATCTGTCCACAAATGATACTCTACAACAGGTTCTCCGTTTTGCATGTGAATAACGGTTCCTTTGTAAACGATTACGCTACCGGTATTCCATTCGCCAAAAGGTTTTGAATTTTGTGGTTTAGCTGGAATCAGATCATATAAAGAAGCTGATTGACGGTTTCCGTCTTTTCCCAGTCTGGCATCTAAATGGTTTACATTGTCGAGAATTTGGTATTCGGGTGATGATTTATATATTGGATTTCCTTCGATTTCCTGAGCCAAATAGAACACACCACTATTACCTCCTTTAGAAACTTTCCACTCAAATGTAAGTTCGAAGTTTTTAAACTTACGATCGAAAATAATATCGCCGCCATCTTTGTTACCGGCTTCCCCTTGTCCGGAGCCATTTATTTTAAGTGCTCCATCCTCAATTGTCCATGCAGCAGGAACATCTGTTCGACCATAACCTCTCCAGCCATCAAAGCCGGTTCCATCAAACATTACAATCCATTCGTCATCAGCCTTTGCGGGCTCCTGACCTGCATCTGTTTGATTCTTAGGTGCATTTCCACAAGCGATTAAACTCATACCTACAAATAATACGGTTAGAAAATAAAATGACTTTTTCATTTTTAATTTATTTTTAGTTTGACAATTAAATATTTCAATTACGGCATAGCCGGGAGTTTCCAGCCTTCACGATAATTATGTTTGATTAGTTCATTTGCAAAAGCAATAGCATTCACCGGATCAGTCATGGTTTTATTGAAAGTGGGGTGTCCGTCTTTGATGCTGAAACCGTCCTTAATCATAGTACGAATAGTAGCATCTTCGGCAATATTGGTAAAACGCATATTGGGACCATCCCAGTGTAGTTCCTGATTCAGACCCTGCAAACGAACAGCAAGTACGCCCATTACAACCATTTCGTTAAACGGACCGGCTTCACTGAATGGAGAAGTTGTTTCTACTCTATTGTCACTGCTCTCTTTACATGCACGTACCCAATCCATTTCGTGTGATTCGGTTACTACCCTCAGTTTTTTAGGGGCTTCGGGCTTCCGGCCTGAAACCAACCATGGATTTTTACCATAACATCCACAAATCAACGTATCTTTCGTTCCGTGGAAAATCACACCGCCACCACTGTCGTTTAGACTTTTTCCGGCAGGGACACCTTCAGGACGAATAGGTTGTAAACCACCATCATACCAGTAAACCTCTACTTCTGGCATACCCACTTTAGGAAAATTGTCGCGTGCCGGGAAAGTATATTTTACCATTTGAGCATTAGGAGCACATTCAGTCAGCAACGAAGTTGAACTTCCCTGCACCTTGGTTGGATATCCCAAGTTTAAGCCTTTGAAAACCGGATGGAGGATGTGACAGGCCATATCGCCCAACGCACCCGTTCCGAAATCCCACCAGCCACGGAAGTTCCACGGAGTATAAATATGATTAAAAGGACGCATGGGAGCCGGACCGATAAACAAATCCCAATCCAATGTATTCGGAATTTTATCGACCTTTTCAGGACGTTCCAATCCCTGTGGCCAGATCGGACGATCGGTAAATGCTTCTACCTTTGTTACTTCACCTATTTCACCATTCCATATCCATTCGCAGACCTGACGCACACCTTCACCCGATGCACCCTGGTTACCCATTTGGGTTGCCATTTTATATTTCTTTGCCAGATTTGTCAATAAACGTGATTCATAAACGGTATGAGTTAATGGTTTCTCTACATACACATGTTTACCCATGGTCATGGCGTCGGCAGCAACAATGGCGTGTGTATGGTCGGCTGTAGCAACCACAACGGCATCAATACTTTTACCCAACTCTTCATACATTTTACGATAATCGTAGTACTTTTTCGCATTGGGGAAATACTTGAACACCCGGTCGCTGTATTTCCAATCCACATCGCAAAGACCAACGATATTCTGACTCTGCATGTTTTTCAATACCTGAAAACCACGACCACCCACTCCTACTCCAGCGATATTCAGTTTATCGCTCGGGGCAACATGGCCAAAATTTTTACCCAATACCGAAGAGGGTACTACCGTCAAACCAATGGCAGAAACAGCACCGGCTTTCAGGAATTTTCTTCTTGACATTTTTGATGACATATGACTTTATTTAAAGGTTAATACTATTTACTATTTATAATTTACAATTTACTTATGGACTTTTAGACGTCAGACACTTATCATCCCCTTGTTATTTCCTGCTTATCTGCATCCCAATACATGGTTCGGCCTTCGAGATAAGCACGGGTACCCATGTGAGCAGCCATTGCTTCTTCAAATGCTTCTTCAATTCCACAGGATGGCTTTTTACTCTGACGTATGCATTCCAGCCACTCTCTGATATGCAGGAATGTTGTATTATATCGTTTACCCTCCACATAAGAGAATAACAATCCTCTTTCAGCAAAATACATTTCCGTAGCAGAAGAAAGTGCATCAATGCTTTTCCCGGATGCATATCGATAAAATGGTTCGCCTGGTTTGATTACACCTTTTTCAATTTTATCTTTATATCGTTCAGATCTGCTGTCGATAGTAACATCTAAAGTACTTCCTAATTCTATAGTGGCATCAGTTCCCATGATTTTTCTCGGACGTTTGTATTGACTGGCCAGGGTCGCCGTATAGAGCATACTCATATCCCGGTCTGGAAATTCAAATGTTGTTTGCAATACATCAGGAACAGTGCGACCATCCTTAAAATAATACACCCCTCCCGATGAAGTGGCTGAAGCCGGGATACCCAGACCGAGCATGTGATTCATCACATCATATTCATGTGTAAGCAAATCTCCACTTAAACCTGTGCTGTAATCCCACCAGCAACGCCAGCGGAAAAAACGTTCCAGACTGAATTTATCGCGTGCATCCGGACCGATATACTTAGCTGCTCCCACTGAAGTCATGTAGTCCATATACTCTTTGATCCGTTCAGGGTTCCCTTCAAATTGTTTCCAGTCAATTGTAGAAGGATTGGCCTCCGGATGAATCGGATAAACCCAGGCGCCATTAGGATCATTGCGATTGGTACTAACTTCCACAAGCGTTACTTTACCTATTAATCCTTTCTGAATAATTTCTTTCGCCCGGTGGTTAATCTCAATTTGTCTGCCCTGATGTCCCAACTGAAAAACCATACCGCTTTTTCTGACTGCATCAGCAACCAGATAAGTCTCCGGAACTGTCCATGTCATAGGTTTTTCTGCATACACATGTTTACCTGCATTCACCGCATCAATAATCATGGTTCCGTGCCAATGATCAGGTGTGGCAATGATTACAGCATCGATATCCTTTGCAGCCAGTAAGTCTTTATAATGTTTGTATATAACAGGCAATTTATCAAATTTACCATTTGCACCCTCTTTATTGACATTTGCACCTGCCAGTGCAGCTTCTTTGGCGTACACATCAAATATATCACACACCCCTTTGACTTCAACATTCAGGTTTTCCTGCTCCAGAAAATCTTTATAACGGGTATTCTGAGCGTCTTTTTTTGCCTGATCTTTCAAACTGTCAATATAAGCTGGTGTAGCAAAGCCAAGTGCTTGCATCAGTTGTGCTCCTCTGATACCAAATCCAATGATACCCAGGCGAATGGTTTTTCCGTCTGGTTGACGATCCATAACCGTAGGAGCATCTTCAAAATTAAAGATGTTTCCGGCCAGTTTGTTATTATGTTCTTTTTTCTTTTTTTGATAAACACCATAAGCCATTGCACCCAGTACAGGAATGGTAGCTAGCGTTTTCAAAGCTTCACGTCTACCATTTGAGGATGGAGCTTCCGTTTGGTTTTCTTCAGTATTAGGTTGATTCAATTCTTCTTTTCCAGACATAACAATTAATATTCTGATAATTTTTTACTTCTGTTTTTAATTATTGGATAGTTTCTTTCTGCATAAAAATCGATCGATCCCAATCTCTTTTGAGGTTGGAAACAGCATCAACACCACAATTGCGCAAAGCATAATCAGATTTTTATCTACCCACATGTAAGATCCTTCTGGTCGTATGAGGTAATGCACATCGATAAGAGGCGGATGTGACAAATAATATAAAGTTAGTAATGCAATCGCTCCTATGTTTGCATACTTAACAAAACAACCTAGAATCAGGCATAGACCGATGGCAGTTAGTCCGTACATATTGATAGCGTTTACTACATCCATGACAAGAGGATAATCGGTTAACATCGTGAAAAATGGGGCAAAAATACCTTTGGAATCACGAAGGTAAGCGTATGAAGACCAGTTTGTCGCCATGATTTTAGTCAAACCTTCATACAGAAAATACCAGCCGATCAGCACCCGCAATATTACAAGCCAGGTAAGTTGAGAGCGACTGTACGCAAGATTTTTACTCATTTCTTCTTTTAATTGTAGTTTATATTATTTTTATTTTTGGAACTCAAAATATATTTACCAAACCATTAAGTCAACACTGTACATTCATAATACCCAAAATCAGCTAATAACACGACTATACAACCATCTTATACTTATGATATAATGTTTTTTAGGTTTATTATAGTTTTTTTTTAGGTCCTGAAACTTATAAATAAAGTAGTCAATGCATATATCAATATCACGGCAATCCAGAGTGTGGAGCCATCAAACATGGAATAGGTTGCCAGCGCAAGCATGAACGTAAGCATCATATTCATCCTCAATAACCTTTTTTGCCTGAAATCAGGATTAACTGTATTAAACATTTCGAGAAGTTGTTTGATAATCAGCAATAAAGTACCGGCGCCAAATACAAATTTGAATAGTGGAAGGTCAAAGAAGTGACCAAAAGAACCGGTGATAATCAATAGAATACCGGTAACATAAAGGTATTGAATAAACTTATTTTTACGATTGTCAGTTGTCGATTGATTCATGTTGTGTTTTTAATAATTATAAGGTTAAATAAAACCTGTATTGATACAGGGAAAGAGTAATTAATCCCTTATTTTATGATAAATACATCCTCATTGTCCTTTTTCATGTAATATTTTTCTCTGGCATATTTTTCCAGAAAAACAGAATCGTCCTTGAGTTTATGTATATTTTCCTTATTTTTTTTTATTTCATCCTGATAAAACTGATACTCAGACTCCAGTTTCTTGATTTCCTGTGAAGTCTTATATCTGTTTATCAGATTATGGTCGTCAAAGAATGTCAGATACACAAAAAAAATCAGGAGAACAAAAGTATATTTGTTCAATAAGTAATGACGAATATTTTTTAAAAATGTCCTATTTTTTAATTGCATTTAACATTTTGTTTTCAAAACCACACAAAGGTAGAAAAAAATTGCCGTTTAAAAACTTTTCAACAATTAAAATTTAGTCTGAAAAAGCTAAATTAAAATCATTATATTTGCAAAGCAAAGAAGCAGCGTATTATTCATGGAGAATTTCATTGTATCAGCCCGAAAGTATCGTCCGGCTACCTTCAACTCGGTAGTTGGTCAAACTGCATTGACAACCACACTGAAAAATGCCATTCAGAGCAATCACCTGGCACATGCTTATCTGTTCTGTGGTCCGCGTGGCGTTGGAAAAACCACCTGCGCCCGTATCTTTGCCAAGACCATTAATTGCCAACACCTTTCTGTTGAAGGTGAAGCCTGCAATCAATGCGAATCCTGTGTTTCTTTCAACGAACAGCGTTCATATAATATTCATGAACTGGATGCCGCATCTAATAACGGTGTGGATGATATCCGTTCTTTGATCGATCAGGTACGAATTCCACCTCAAATCGGTAAATACAGCGTATACATCATTGATGAGGTGCACATGCTCTCTCAGGGAGCTTTCAATGCTTTTTTAAAAACACTGGAAGAACCGCCTGCACATGCGATTTTTATTCTGGCGACCACCGAAAAACATAAGATAATTCCCACCATTCTTTCCCGTTGTCAAATTTACGACTTCAACAGGATTACAGTGGCTAATACGGTGGCGCATCTGAAATATGTAGCCCAAAAAGAAGGTGTGAATATTGATGAAAATGCACTCAATATCGTCGCACAAAAAAGTGATGGCGGAATGCGCGATGCGCTTTCCATCTTTGACCAATTAGTCAGCTTTTGCGGCGATAACATCACCTATCAGGACGTAATCAGCAACCTGAATGTGTTGGATTATGATTATTATTTCCGATTGGTAGAAGCCTTCCTGAAAGGAGATGTTACAAATTCGCTGCTGATTTTCAATGAGGTGTTGAATAAAGGTTTTGATGCACATCACTTTGTGTCGGGACTCAGTACACATCTGCGTGACTTACTGGTGTGCAAAGACCCTCAAACCATTGCCCTGATGGAAGTGGGCGCTGATATCGGTAAGCATTACCAGCAACAGGCACAACTTTGTCCGGTCGATTTCCTTTTCCAGGCACTGAAACTGAATAATGACTGTGATCTCAGTTACCGGATCAGCAACAACAAACGATTGTTAGTGGAATTAACCCTTATTCGCATCTGTCAATTGACAGATGAAAAAAAAAAATCCATAACTGAGGAAGAAAAACAACCTCTGAAATCAATTGCTGTTGAAGTATCTCCAGTTGCGACAGAAACAAGAACAAATCCGGCTCCCACGACTCCGGCAGTACACAAGGCACCGGAACCAAAACCAAAACCTGTAATTCAGGCTCAGTCAATCGCAAAACCGGAATTTAGCCGGAATACCCGTCCTGTTTCTATTTCTATTTCCCCGATGCTGAATAAACAGCAAAATGCGACACAGGAAACAAAGCAGACTTCTGAAGAAGTAACAACGCATCAGGAACACTATTCCAACGCAGCATTTGAAAGAGCCTGGAAAGCATATATTCAGATGATTCCTAAAATAGTCAGCGTTGTAAGTTATATCAACAACAACATGCCGGCCAAAATTGCTGAACATACCTATGAGCTCACTTTCACTAACATTTTTCAGGAGGCAGATTTCAAAAAAGAGTTGGGTAATATTTGTAACTACCTGAGAAAGGAATTGAAAAACTCCAGTATACATTTTGTCACCAGGGTTGTGGAAGTTGCAGAAAAAGACAAAAGAAATGATCCGGAGGATATTTACAAAAAGATGGCGGAGCAAAACCCAGCTCTAAATACTCTCAAGAAGAACCTGAATCTGGAGATTGATTAACTTTATTACCTGCGCCAAAAAGCCGGAGTGAAAAGCACCAGCACTGTAAATAGTTCAAGACGGCCGATCAGCATCATAAAAGAAAGAAACCATTTGCTGAAATCCGGAATTGCCGAAAAATTACCGGCAGGTCCCACCGTTCCCAAGCCGGGTCCTACCCCACCCAAACAGGTAATCAGTCCGCCAATTGACTCCTGAAAAGGCATACCGGAAAGTGCCAGTATGAATATCCCAAAAGCAATTGTAATTAAATATAACATGACGAATGCTAATATCTTTGTTATAACATCCTCATTAACAAGATGCCCATTATATCTAACCGGAACAACAGCACTGGGGTGAATCAGTTTTTTAAACTCATAATAACAGTATTTGAATACAATTACAATCCTGATCATTTTTACTGCGCCACTTGTCGATCCGGCTGATGCTCCTGTGATCATGGCAACCAGCAACAATATCCAGGTAAACGTTTTCCAGTACATATAATCGGCCGTGGCAAATCCGGTGGTTGTCATCAAAGCTGTCACATTAAAAAATGCATCTCTCCAAGCTCTTTCTAATTTCACGAACGAAAACGCATCATTAAAATCAATCAGAGAAATCATCACAATTACGGTAAATGAAAATAAAGTAATTAAATAATACTTCAACTCTTCGTCCTGAAATATCTTTCTGAACTTATTTTTAAATCCGAAATAATACAAGCTGAAATTAACCCCCGAAAGCAACATAAACACAGCAATAACATACTGAATATAGGGAGAATCCCAGTACCCCACACTTGCCTGTTTAGTCGAAAAACCTCCGGTAGCAACCGTACCAAATGCATGACAAACAGCATCGAACCAACCCATTCCTCCAAATCTGAGTAGAATTGTTTCTGAAATTGTCAAAATGATATAAATTAAAAACAAACGTTTGGCTGTTTCATTAATTTTCGGGTGGATTTTATCTTTGGTCGGACCTGCAGATTCTGCGGCGAATAATTGTGCGCCGCTAACTCCGAAAACAGGTAATAACGCCAACGACATAACAATGATACCCAATCCTCCAATCCAGTGCGTCAGGCTCCTCCAATACAGAATACTGTGCGATAAATCTTCAATATTGTTCAGGATTGAAGCTCCTGTTGTTGTGAATCCTGATATTGTTTCAAAAAAAGCATCTGTAAATGAAGGAATACTCCCGGAAATCCAATAAGGTAATAAACCAAAAAGAGAGAAGACAATCCAAATGAATGTCACAATCAGTGACCCTTCTCTCCTGTCGATTACCGGAACGGCATGACGACCAGCAAGAATACCGGCAATACCTATTACCAGTGAGATTCCGGCAGTAATAAGAAAATAATATCCGTCATGCTCTTTATAAAACAAGGCAACTAAGGCCGCTGATAACAAGGCAACCGTTTCTACCAGCAAAAGAACTCCGAAAAATCTGAAAATCAGCCGAAAATTAAAGTCTTTGTTTATTGACATGTGGATTTGGCAGATTAATGTTTATTTTTTCCAGAAAATAGGCGTAAAAATAATCAGAACTGTGAATACTTCTAACCTCCCGATGAGCATAACGAAGGAAAGAAACCATTTAGAAAAATCAGGTATTGAAGCGAAATTTGTTACAGGTCCGATGCTTCCGAGTCCAGGACCAACATCACTGATGCAGGTTATCATACCACTTATTGACTCCATAAAACCCATTCCTGAGAAAGCAAGCACAATTGTACCGATAATAATCAGTACTATATATAACATAATGAACGCAAGAACTCGGGTGATAATCTCATCTCTCACTATTAATCCATTATACTTCACAGGAAAAACAGCATTAGGATGGATTATTCGTTTAAACTCGTAATAGGCATATTTAACAGCCAGGAGTACCCTGACTAATTTCATACCCCCTGCAGTAGAACCGGCTGAGGCTCCAATCAACATAACAATTAACAGTATAATCCACACAACCGGTTTAAACAACATGTAATCTATCGTAACAAAACCGGTTGTAGTCATAAGTGATACAACATTGAACAAACTTTCCCTGAATATAACTTCCAATGATTGAAGAGATTGAATATTCGATAAATCAACGATAGAAATTCCAACAAGAAAAGTAGATACAAGCGTTATTATAAAGAAAAAACGTAATTCTTCGTTTTCTTTAATCTTATTAACTTTTCCTTTGATCATGAAATAAAACAAAGAAAAATTAACTCCGGCAATAAACATAAAAAAGATGATGATATATTGAATTGCTGGTGATGTCCAGTATCCTATGTTTGCTTGTTTTGTGGAAAATCCACCGGTAGCCATCGTGGTAAAAGAATGATTTACAGCATCAAACCAACCCATACCGGCAATGACCAGCAATAGCGTCTCAATCACTGTCAGCACTATATAAATAGCCAGTAAGCGTTTGGCTGTTTCACTCATTTTAGGATGAATTTTGTCTTTGGTAGGACCCGTAGCTTCAGCTGAAAACAATTGAACAGTTGAAAAACCAAAAATAGGCAATAAAGCGATGGAAATAACAATGATACCAAGTCCGCCTATCCATTGAGTCAGACTTCTCCAATACAACAGGCTGTTAGGCAAAGATTCAATGTTGTTTAATATTGAAGCGCCGGTCGTTGTAAAACCCGACATGGTTTCAAAGAAAGCATCTGTAAATGAAGGAATACTACCACTTAACCAATAAGGGAGTAGCCCGATAAAACTGAATACTAACCAGATGGAGGTGACAATAATAGACCCCTCACGCTTTCCAATCATAGGAGATGCATGTCTTCCTATAAAGTAAAACAACAATCCCAACGATACAGCGATAGCAGATGTAATCCAGAAATACGATATTATTTCTTCTTTGTAAATTTTGGCTACTAATACTGCACTCAAGAGGAAAACCCCCTCGAACAATAATAAACCTCCAACGATTCTAAAAATCAGTTTATGATTGAAATCGCGAAACATCAATTAAAATAATTTTCAATTTTTCGGATAGCTGAAGACACACAAAAACAGATCACATGATCGCCTGGTTCAATGATTGAATCTCCGGCAACAATAAATCCTTCTCCATTTCGGACATAACCACCGATGTTGACATTGGCCGGCAGTTTTAAATCCTTTATTTTCGATTTGGTTATCTTCGAACTTTTTTTAGCAACAAACTCCACTACCTCTGCATCGGCTGATGTTAAAGTCCTTACATCAAGCACATCGGCATCCAGAGTAAGCTGATATATATATCCGGCAGCAATCATTTTCTTATTGATTACCGTTCCGATATCCATACTTTCTGCTAACATGATGTAATCGATGTTCTCAACTTCAGCAACTGTTTTCTTTACTCCGAGTCGTTTGGCGGCCAGACAAGCCAGGATATTGGCTTCAGAATTTGATGTTACCGCAATAAATGCATCAATATCCTGAATACCTTCTTCTTTTAACAAGTCTAAATCCCGGGCATCTCCATTTATAATCAGAGCACGTTGACATTTTTCGGCAAGCAGATAACTTTTCTCCCGGTCTTTTTCTAATATTTTTACGCTGATATGAGGTGGCAGAGCTTGTGCGGTTTTCTGCGCGATACGGCTTCCACCCATAATCATAGCGCTGTTAATTTTATAGTCGACTTTGCCGGCCTGCTCCTTTACAAAAGGCACATTTTCAGGGCGGGTAATGAAATATACGATATCATTGGCCTGTATCTCATCAGCGCCACCGGGAATGATGGTAACATTATTGCGTTTGATGGCGACAATCCGGTATTTACGGTGATCGAAGAAACCGCTCATGAATTTTTTATTGATGATCACGGCATTATCACGTACCTTGATACCCAGCAGAATAAGTTCACCGTTGCAGAAACTCAGATTCTGTCTTAACCAGGTAGTTTCCAGCGCTGCCACAATTTCTTTCGATGCCAGTCTTTCCGGATAAATCAGATAATCTACACCCAGTTTTTGGAAGAACTCCTTGTTTTTAGGCATCAGATATTCATAATTGTCAATTCTGGCCAGGGTTTTTATAGCACCTAAGTTCGTTGCAATCATACAGGAAGTGATATTCACGCTTTCATACGGGGTTACGGCAATGAAAAGATCAACATCTTTCACGCCGATATCCTGTAAATCCTGAATGGAAGTCGGACTTCCTTCCCTCGTCATCATGTCGTAATTGGCATCTAGATCTTTTAGTTTGGAAGGATCTTGATCCATCAGGGTGATGTTGATATGCTCTTTTGCGAGCAGTTTTGCCAAGTGAGTGCCGACTTCACCGGCTCCGGCAATAATAATTCTCATTGTCTTGTTTTTATAATTGTAATAGAAAACAATTAATTTACAATTTAGCGATTTACTATTTACAATTTGTTTGAGCCTGAGCCTTAAAATCGTAAATCATAAATGGTTAAATGGTAAATCTCTCGGCTTTTTTTAGTTCGAAAATCTGTTCCATTGTCCGCACGATACCTGTGGCATCCAGCCCCAGCATTGCATACAATTCCTCCGGTGAACCATGTTCAACAAAAGTATCGGGAATTCCCAGTCTTTTTATCTGAACAGCATATCCATGATCTGCCATAAATTCAAGTACGGCCGAACCAAACCCGCCATTGATAACACCATCTTCAATGGTTATAATTTGTTTATACTTTCTGCCGATTTCATGCAACAACGCTTCGTCAAGCGGTTTCAGAAAACGCATATCATAGTGCGCAATTGATAAATTGCTTCCATTTTCGACTTGTTGAATGGCTTGGGCCGCCGGAATTGCCATTGTTCCAATAGTCAGTACCGCCGTATCATTTCCTGGTTTTAAACAAGCACCTTTACCAATTTCAACTTCTTTCATTTCATTGCGCCAGTCAATCAACGAACCCTTTCCTCTCGGATAGCGAATTACAAAGGGACTTTCATTTTTCAGCTGAGCCGTGTACATTATATTCCTGAGTTCATGCTCGTTCCGGGGAGCAGCGATAACAATATTTGGAATGCAACGCATATAAGCCAAGTCAAATGCACCATGATGTGTTGCCCCGTCTGCACCCACGATACCCGCCCGGTCGAGACATAAAACTACCGGTAACTTTTGCAGCGCAACATCATGTATAACATTATCATAAGCCCTTTGCATAAATGAAGAATATACATTACAGAACGGGATCATGCCTTCCTTTGCCAGTCCGGCAGAAAACGTAACCGAATGTCCCTCGGCAATGCCCACATCATAAACCCGCTCAGGAATAACTTTCTGCATGATTATCATGGAACATCCCGAAGGCATGGCCGGTGTAATTGCCACTATCTTTTCATTCTGCTTTGCCAGTTCCAGTAAAGTTTCACCGAAAACATCCTGAAACAACGGAGGTGCAGGAGTTAAACTTCCGGCTTTCTTCTCACCGGTTGAAGCATCAAAGTATCCCGGAGCATGCCACTTTACCGCATCATTTTCAGCCGGTTCGTAGCCTTTCCCTTTTTTTGTTATACAATGGAGGACTTTGGGGCCTTTAAAATCCTTAATTTCGTTAAGGACTTTTACCATGTTTTTCACATCATGACCGTCGATCGGACCAAAATAACGGATATTCAGCCCTTCGAAAATATTTCCTCCCTGGCGGGTCAACGTAGCTTTCAGGCTATTACCGATCGTTAGCAGTCGTTTTTTCCCATCTTCACTGATTAAACCGAGTTTTCTGAAGGCACGGTAAATGAAAAAACGCAACTTATTATAGGTAGCTGAGGTGGTCATATCCACCAGATACTGGGTAATTCCTCCGTGTACCGGATCAATGGCCATCTGATTGTCATTCAACACAATCAGCAGGTCATTTTTGTCCATAGAAGTATTATTCAGTCCTTCAAAAGCCAGTCCCCCGGTCATGGAACCATCGCCAATCACGGCAACCACCCGCCGGTTTTGCTCTTTTTTCAATAAAGAAGCTACCGACATGCCCAAAGCAGCTGATATAGAAGTAGAGGCGTGACCGACACCAAAGGCATCGTATTCGCTTTCGAATATACTCGGGAAACCACAAATGCCACCTAACTTACGATTTGTATGAAACCTGTCGCGGCGACCGGTAATGATTTTATGACCGTAAGCCTGATGCCCCACATCCCACACGATGCGATCGTAAGGGGTATTAAACACATAATGCAGGGCAACTGTTAGTTCGACACTACCTAAATTTGAGCCGAGATGACCCGGATTTTTTGAAACCTCATCAATAATAAATTGCCTCAATTCGTCACAAACTTCCGGTAGTTCTTCTTTCGGAATAGTTTTCAGATCATCTGGCGAATCGATTTTCTGAAGATATTTGTATGTTTTTTTTGTCATTATTTCTAAAGAATACAGCAGGCAAAAATAATATTTTTTTGGTGATATTATCCATGAAAGCTTCTTTTTATTGTTAAAGCTGATAAATTGGGTTAAATACATTCCGGACAATCGTACTTCAGCCTTATTTTTTAACAACTAAACATACGAAAAACTTACAAATTACCACTAAAATGTACTTTTTTCAAAAAAATATTTGATTTTTAAAATTATCTGTTTATCTTTGCAACCGATATTTAATCATAAAACATGTCAGTTCGTCTATTTAATATTGTCGCTTTAATCGTCGTGGTACTTTTGGTCAATCATCAAGGGTGAGGACGGTTATGTGATAAATATTACAGATATAAATGCACAAGAAGCCTTTCTCACCAACAATGAGAGAGGTTTTTTCTTTTATATCTCAGGCAATTTGATTGATTTATAACAAAAAATTAAAAAACAGGATATGAAGAATATTTTGCGCAGTCAGACCAGTACCGGCGGAAGAAAAATGGCTGGAGCCAGGGCTTTGTGGAGAGCTAATGGTGTTACTGAACAACAATTTGGTAAACCTATCATCGCCGTTGTAAATTCATTTACCCAGTTTGTTCCGGGGCACGCTCACTTGCATGATATCGGTCAGAAAGTAAAAACCGAAATAGAAAAACTCGGCTGTTTC
>VSSQ01000673.1_pt1 | contig 18396 bp, 17 predicted proteins | sample 4763081 | NCBI WGS metagenome assembly VSSQ01 (sample SAMN12137344, study PRJNA551015) | bioreactor metagenome | isolation source: SDC9 anaerobic chlorinated ethene degrading culture | place: USA: Knoxville, Tennesee | collected 2015-01-01
ATCTTTTCCGTCAAAACTTGCATCAATTTTGTAGTCGTATTCGCTATCTTGGAGAGAGAATCTCTCATTCACAGAGGAATACTCGGGATAAAATCGATTATTAATGTATATATCAAATACGGCGTCATTAGTATTCGGAAAGATACTCTTTAAGTTTTTATTTACCTTTGCAAAATATCTCATTGACCACGTTTCACGTGTTGGGGTTAATTCAATCAATGTGCCAGTATCCCAATCATAGTCATCAAAACTTTTTAATTGTTTTTTTGCAATTCGCTCCGCTAAGGCTTTAAAGTTCCCTTCATATGGTTCGAGCGTAGCATTAACCTCGTCCAAAAGAGATGCCGTTTCGAACTGATTCCAATTGATATTCCATTTTAAAAGCACATCATTTTTATGTTTAGTATAGACTGTCGTTTGTGTTGACAATTTATCTAAAGCAAAGCGTCCAATACCTTTGGCCCCTGTTTTTACACGACCGCCGGGGCTAATCCGTTGATTTTCTTTATCACTTGTCCCGATATTCATCCATGCTGAACGTAAAGCTTTTGTATTCATTCCATGGCCATTATCCATAATCAAAATGCGATTTTTAGAAAACAAAAGGGACTCAAGGCTTTTTTCCTCATCTATACTTAATCCTTTTTTCTTGAGGAAACCTTCTTCAGTTCTTTCATAAAAAGTGAATAGCGGAGTTAGGCCTGATTCACCAAACACTACACTCGCCAATTCAAAGGGAATTAACAGAGGGACTGTAGGAAAAGGTATATTAAAACCCAAAAATACACATTTAGCATCTGCGTCGTATGAGTTCTTTATCAATTCAATTACTGCACTATCAACATCAGAAATGTTTTCACGACCAATCAATCGAGCCGTTTTTGCACTGACTGCAAATTGAATCTTTTCCATACAATCACCTCAGTTTCTACATATTACCATTGATATTCACAAATGTCTCTTGCGGTAATTCTAAGTGACTTTCCGTTTACATTAATGCCAGCAATTTTTATATATTCGAGGAATTCTTTGCTTTGTAATACCTGCTTTGCTCTATCTAAAGTCAAATCTTGAAGAGGAACTATGTACATACCAGAAAAAGGAACTTCATCCGGATCCAGTTCGTATATATGAACCTTCCCCGTTATTACAGATGAAATCAACAACTTTCTTTGTTGAATATGACTTAATGCCTGCGAACGTCCGTATTCATACCATGCAGCTTTATCTTCCGAATTCCGTTTTAATAATTTTTCCTTATAACCAGTTAAGTATATATAAGCATTAGGGAATTGGGTCATGAATTCTTCCTCACTATATCTACCAAAAGTTCCGTCATTTTCATAGTAATAAGGAAAAATAATATAATCAACTGGTTCCCTCAGTTTGTTTTTGGGGCTGGCAGCTTTGCGAACAGCGCCTCGCTCTATGTTAATACCATTTTTTTGGATTGTATTTTCTTCTTCTGTCCACCCATTTAAAACAAAAGCCTTATTATATTGCGTTGCCACTCCAGTGGATACTTTAAAATAATCTCCAAAGCGATAATTGGTGGCTACCTTTGGTTTTGTACTATCAATAAATAACCACGAATTATTATCTAGAGAATTTTTTTTGATCGTAAATGTTGACGCCTTTTCAGCTAAATTGCAGTACTTTATGTCTGCAGAATTAGCTGCATTATCAACGACGATAATTGCTGACGCGGTAAGGACAGTCTCAAAGGCTTTGTTTGTTGTATAATCATATACTTCTGTTATTAGTGGTTTTAGGATTTCACGTATATTCTTACCCGATTTTGTTTTAAAAAGGCTGTTAGGAATAATATATGCCAACTTACCTCGGTCATTTAATGATGTTATTCCTTCCTGTAAAAAGGCATAACAATAATCACAGGCGCCAGCTTGACACGCTTTGAACTTATTACGAATAAATTCACGTTCAGATTCATCCAAATCCCAGTATGAAACATATGGAGGATTACCAATGACATAATCAAACTGCCTGTCAAATGTTGTACGAAGAGCATCTCCCCTTTTTATATTCCATTTAACATTCTTAATGCCGTATTTATTTGATACTTTGTCAAGATTTTTTATGCAAGCGTCATATTGTTCCTTATCCAGCTCAATACCCATAATGTCATATTCAAGACCTTTTTTGATCATTGATTTCTCAAATTGCTTTCTATTACAATCTTCAATATATCGCCTGACGATTTCTATCAGGAACTGACCATTTCCACAGGAATTTTCGAGAACAGACTTGCCATGTAGATCTTTCGTATAGTCTAGGTAGTCGAGCATTTCTTTCACAATCTTTTCGGAAGTAAAGGTCTGACATTTTGCTTTTGTTTTTGGATTATCTATTACTGATCCCATTCTACACCTCAAGGTTAGTTTTTCGCCATGTTTGCATTGAAAGCAACCATAATAACCTGGTCATTCATGAGCATAGCAGTAACCAGGGGCGAAGCTTTGCGAGTACGTTGTCTTCATTTCCATGTTCAGTCATGTTTGATATAAATGGTTTAATAATTAATGAGGGATTTCTTTTCCGACTCAGGCTGTATCCAAGATATATTCGGCAAACTAGTCCAAATTCCCTTTACTACTGGTCACTATGGAAAATTAGGCTGTCAGTCGGTTTGCGATTGACAAGGTAGTTGACCATAACTCTTTTGACAAGTGGCTTTTTACTAATTGTAGGTTGATATGGAGTATATTCCATTCTCCCTATTTTAAGACTTTTCAATTTTTCTGTTTAGCTGTTCGTTCTATCAAGAGAGCCTCCTGTTAGGTTTTTTCGGTTTTATTAACATGTTATTGCTTGACCTTTTGACCCTCCTTTTATATGCATATGATCAAACGAAGAACAGGAATAATCTATATCCTATGCAATCAAAAACAGGGCTCGCCAGCAGAATATTAATAGCTTCTTTTTGACTTGATGTTATAACCATCTGTTTTTTCTATGCTTTTTTGATATTTTATCAAATTTCTATATCTATTAATAGTAATATTTGATTTGGGAGTGTGAAATGCTACATCGCATGTAAAGGCCATAATTGACTCCAGACACCTTGACATAGCCTCTCAAATCGTCTTTCCCGTTTTGATGCCAAACTTTTCGTGGAAATTGATTTGGTCAATACGCTCCCATACTTTACTAACTCCCCACTAGGCTATAATTTTGTTATAGGCTGCATCGTGGAAAACTATATGAATCTCAATATCATCTCTATTTTCTTAGATGGGTATAAATAAATCAATTCGTCTTGATTAAGTGATATGATATCACTTATAATCCCTTGGCTACAAGCCTACTCTCGCACCACCCTTTCCATTTTATTGAAGCAAATAAAGTTCACTCAAAAAAAGGCTTTCCACCTCATAATATCGGTACGTAAAGGATACAATTACCTTTATGTCAATTTTCTCAATAGTCATTTACCGGTATTGATTCTCCTTTTGACCATTATCTTTATTATACAATCAACATCCCTTGAGGATGCAAAAAGGATAACGTCCTCCCTGTTGGAAGACGTTTTGCAAGTATGAATTTGCTCATATTTAGATACAATGCTTTGTGATATGCTGCCATAACTTTATTCCAAATAAATGTGGCAATGTTACAACAGTCTGATTGAACATAATTTTGTGCCCAACAATCCTACTAATTTCAGATGGCTGCAAAGGTTTAGTCAGAACTTGGAATCTATCTAGGTTCATATAATGCTCCTCGTCGGTTTCACCTTGATAATCTGAAGCCTCAGTGATCCCTGTAGCCATTCCCCTTGCGATTATTCCTTTGCCATTACTATAAAGAAAAACAATATCGTTTGCTTCGATTTCATCAATGTAATATTTCCAAGGACTATAGTATGCTGCACATTTTCCATACTGCAACATGTCTAGCTCACAATTAGGATGATTAGTTTGGTTGGTATTGATTATGTAAATCTTAGGCATAGCCTCACCTCCTTCGCTCAGGTGTTTTCCTACCTAAGCTTGGTATTGATTATTACAGTCTAGGCATCTGTATAACATTAAACCTATCCCCGGAAGAGCTACAACTTTCTTAGATGAACTGCACTTTGGACATATAATATTTACCAGTTATCCTTGAGAAATTAACATTATTACAAATTAAAGCTGGTTCTTGATCAAATCCCGAGTAATCGTATAAATAATTATCACAGTATGGGCATCTAACCGTTGTTTCCCTCATCTTTTAGCCCCCTCCAGCCTAATTTAAAATACACTATCCGACTAGCATTATAACACTTTATTGGTAACCATAACCATAAGAAATTGCAAAATGAAGCAATATCATGGCTCTTATTCATTACCGCCCGCTTTTATTGCTGCAAACTCGTTTTATCTCTGAATATAGATTTGTAGAAGGCCTCGACTTAAGCCCCGCCAACCTAATAATTCTCCATGGTCGCAGTTCCTCGCCTTGTTGTTCCAATACCTTTGCCGCCCAGTGGATTCTTCGCATCTGAAAATCCTCAATATTTTCTACAATTTTCAATAAGTACTCCCTAGTTCGGGGAAGTTTATCCAGATGTTTTTCTAGAATTGCCAGCTTTCCGACCATTTTCCCAACTCTGCTGACTGTAATTTGTTTCGGCTTGCCTTCAGCTTTGAGTAATGCCTCGACTGTTTTACGAACCTTTTCGGCTATTTCTACATCGCGCACATTCCAGTCAATCCGTCCTGCTGAAGATACTCTCCTTTTAATTTCAGGAGAATTATCATTTAGCCACTCTCTATCATGCCGATAAAGCCATGAATAAACTCCTGGAGTCTGTCGTCGCACTTCAGTTTTTGATGCATTAGGGTTGCTTTTTATAAGCTCCTTGAATTTTGTTCTATAATTTTCTAAAAGCGAATTATAATCAAATTCACCAACCTTCAAAGATACCACCGAACCGTTATCTTCTTGTGGTGCGGTAATACCTAGACGATTGGCCTGAAATTTAATCGTTTTCGGATCGCAATGCATCCTCCGAGCAGTTTCGCGTAATCCGGATTTGTTTTTAGTAATTAACTCTATCAAACGCTCATTCCACACATGCCCGAATTCCTTCACTCTGCCTACGCGAATCCTGTCCTTATCGCATCGATCAGGGCCGGTTCTCGCATAAACGAAACCACAGGAACATTTGAAAGTTCCAACTGGTTTACCTGTTTTTGAGCCACGGGTTATTTCTACCTCAGTGATTACCGGCGACAAGTAATGACCAGCTACAGGATTTAAGCACGGCCAATCTGGTTCGCCAAAAGGTGAATAACACCCTTCATAGTCGAAAAAGTCCTGCAAAGCCCCAAAAAGAAACCTGATCAATAATATGTGCTTCAATGGATGAAACGATTTACGATGTTTACGGACAATGGCTCTCAGCCAGTTGGATTCACTATTTATGCCGAAGCTGACCCCCAGGGCTTCTAAAGTCTCCCTCCCATAGAAGTTGATAAATCCTTTATTGAATTCTTGCTGTGCAACACAACCTTTAGGAGTTACAAGTCCTTTATTAGACAACCTGGTAATGTATCTATCTCGATACCAATTGAGTTCCCTGCTTGGTAAATGTTGATTTAATAGGAATCGGCTATCCTCTGATATCTGATGTAATATATCCAAGTTGCGAATATTTCTGACTTCACAAACATCTTCGCCCATACAGTTCTCTATTGTGGCAGGTACATACTTATGTTTATTGAACCCATGAATAAGAACACTACTATCCCTTAACGCAACCTTGTGCTTGTCACATACCACTATCCCCGTCAATTGATGGCTTCTATGCCAATAAAGCTCACCATATGTTCTGTAATCTTCCTGCGCACAGGTGGGACAGAATCTTAAGTAATGCGGGGAATGTATTGAACTCGCCATTATTCCGATTCGGGTGTGTATGTCACCACCATAGTCTCCCTTCATCGAAGCAAAAACTAATTGGGCCCTTTCATCCGATAGAAAAGGAGAGTAAAAGGGAAATAACGTATGATTATAGATGAGTTTCTCAGCAGTATATCCACCTAATGGCAATCGGCCTACTAAACGAGAAATATGGCCCGGAAGATCAACTACTGCCGTAACACTCGTTATGTCATACAGATCTCTTAATGCTACCTTTGCGCTAAGATTGCCCACCTTTACTGAATATCTTGCCAATATGCTATATAAGATTTCATCTGGATAGGGGGTAGGAAAATAGTTTAACAAAATAGAGATCTCCTTGTGGATAAAAAATATCCGTGTAGTAGATCTCTTTTCTCCTTATTACTGCAAGTCTCTATATTATGGCTATTCTACATATGAATTTGTTGAGAGTGCATTTGTCTTTCTATTTCTTTTTCTATAGCCGCCGAAAGCCTAGAAATTCCGGCAACTTGAAGTATGCTACTTCTAAACATTTGTTTGCCTTGTTGATTAATATATTCTGCTGCCCATCGTATTTTTCGGATATTATAGTTTTCTGTAGTTTCCAATACCCTTTGTAGGTATGCATTAGTTTCTGGCATCTTATCCAGGTTCTTATCCAGAAAGGTCCAAATGCCAGCTATTCTACCTACCCTCCAAAGGGTTATTCTCTTTGGCCTTGAATGGGACTCTAAAAGTTCTCGAACAATTGGACTGACCCTTGCTAATGTTTCGGCGTCTAGAGCATTCCAATCCTTACCTTTTCGTGCATGTATTCCAGTTCTAGAAATAGGCGAATTAGCCTTATACCATTCTTTATCGTGGCGTAATAACCAAAAATAGAGTTGTGTGTTTAAGGTTTTGAGTTCTTCTCTGATAGCATTTGGATTTTTGGATATTAGGTTTACCCACATTTGCCTTTTTTCTATCTTTATTATCTCTGATTTCTTTTTATGGGCAGTTGAAATTTTGATAATCGATTGAGGTTTTTTATTTTTTAGCCAAAATGGCTCATAGCCAAGTTTTCCAAATGCCTCAACTATTATTTTAGGGCTGAGCTCATTAGTTCGCTTGTCTTCACAACAATCTAGTACTACTTCACGAAGCCGATCACCTATTTCAAATACACTAGAGACTCTAATTCGATCATTTTCGGATTGATCCGGACCCCTTCTTGCATACTTAAATCCACATCTGTTGCAAGAAAACTTACCCATTGGTTTTCCATGCTTGTTTAGGCAGCATGTAATCTTGACTTCCTTTATCACTGGTTGGAGGTAATCTTCGCAAGCTGGATTAAGACATGGCCAAGCCGGCTTGCCAAATGGTTCATATTTGCTGTGTTGAGACTCGAAAAACTTCCCAGCGCCCCCAGCAAGAAAACGAATCAATAACAAATGCCTAAATGCCTTAAACTTGGTAAAAAGGTTTAGCGATTTAATACGAGTAAAGTTGAAATTCCATAAACTAAATGTCCTACTACCGTAATATGCAATTAACTCATCATGCAGTTTCTGCAAGTCGTTAATTCCTGTACAGCTAGCTATGCCTTTTTGTTTCAAAATTTCGGAATATTTTTCTTGAAACCAACTCGATGGTTTACTATCTAAACGGTTTGCTAATAACCACCCACAATCTTCGGCAAATTCCACAAGCCTGTCTAGCGAATAAGTTGTGATTCGTTTTTTAGGTTTTGTTAATTTGCAGTTTTCTTCAGAAGCGGCTATGTATTCAAATTTGTTATGCCTTGTAACTGGAACAAAACTATCTAAAAGTTGAATTCTATGTTCGGGACAAACCAAGACACCTGGAATCTGGTGTACCCTATGCCAATAAATTTCACCGTATGTTTTTTTATCTTTACGCAAACATTCAGGACAAAACCGCAAGAACTCCGATCTCAGATGAATGTCTGAATTCCCACCACACATTGGATGGATCCCCTTACCATCATCTCCTATCATTAAGTCCTTAACCCTCATAGCCTTTTCTGGCCCAAGGAAAGGGGAATAAAAGTTATATAGAGTATTATTATATATAAAACCCTCTGAAGTATAATCGGTACCAGTAGGTAGCCTTTCGATTAATCTCCCAAATGAGCACGGAAGATCAATGCTAGCAGCGCGAATTGCACCAAATAGTTCCTTTATAGTTACGGTAGGTTGGTTACTCCCGCTCCTGACAAAATACCTTGCGATAACACTGTAAAATAGCTCATCAGGATATGGTTTTGGAAAAAAAGAAATCATCTCTAATCTCCTCTACTTTAAGAATCCAACAACGCTGGCGACCAAATAAGCCCTTCCTCAGTTAGGCTCTGATAAGCGGATTGTTTTTGGGACTTTCCTTTCTCCACTATTTGAAGCAGTTCATTATGTTCATTACTTTCTCTTTTTCTTTTCCCCTTTGCGGGTTCTTTTTGGGAACTCTTATCCTTGTTTAGCTCATTATTAGTCAATAGAATCCGTCTGTTCACTTCCTGCAAGAGCGCAGTTATGTCGTTAATTTCATTCCATTCCACCATTACCTTATCGACAGTATCGCTTACTTGTTTAGGGTCAAAGCCCAATCCCAGCAGTTTTATCACTGCTTGCTCTTTAACGGTTAGTTGTTCTTGCTTGAGTCTTTTTTGCTCCAGAAGATTATAAGTTCTAATCCTTTCCATTGTGTTCAAATCCCCAAGGTTTTTATCAAATTCAATTTGAAAGTCTATGGGCCTTATATCTTCATAGTTGTTTATTTTATTTATTCTGCCAGACTTCAAAGCGTCGAGCATTGGTTTAACAGTTCTCAAACTATCTTTCGCTACTTGCCGTATCAGAGGCACATCTATCATTTCGGTGCCACTGCTGATAGCCCTGATTTGAGCTATTGCAAAAAGCTTGGTAACAATATCAACTATTCCCTGACTCTCCTCAAATAAAGTGAGCTTAATTTCATCTGTCAATTGTGATTCCTTTTTCGTCCATTGGTATGTCCACAGTCCTTCTAGAAGAATATCCCAACGATCATCGTTTTTATAAGGTTGCCAAAACACTTCTTCCTGCCCCTGTCCGGTAGCCCTTCTTGCTTGCCTGAATTCTTTCTGGAAAAGGGTGTAGGCCTTGTTGGTACCAATTAGAACCACTGGAATTCCAATACTATTAACTAGCGTTACAAAAAAGTTTAACATCATGGATTGTCCACCTGAACCTTGTACGCTCAGGTGTTGGATTTCATCAACAATTAAAACACCAATACAATGAAGTATAGCCAAGTGAGCCATTGCTCCTAGCTGTATATCAAGCTTACTTCTGCCAAATTTACTTTTATAATTTGAGCCTATAAGCCTATCAATTTCAGCAAAAAAGCGATCACATAAACCACCAAGGGTACCATTGAAAGGACAATCTATACGCAAATATGTAATTTGAAATAGGTTAAGCTCTCGTGATGAGTGCTTTATTACTGGCGGGTAAGCAGAGAGTACCCTTTTTATCGCCCTTGTTTTACCACTTCCCGGTATACCGATTAGTGAGAACCCAAAAGCCCCAAGTGGTTGCTCGGGAAAAAGCACATCACAAAACACTTTGTTTTTTAGAGCTTTGTAATTTTTCTGCAGTGACGCAGCATAGTCCCTTCCGATAGGATTTCTGTGAATTAGGCCCTGTCTTATAGCCCTATCAATTTGTTCAGCCAATATCACATGTTGAACATTAGGCTGAAAATATCGGAATAGCCTAGGAATACAGTGATATCGATATTGTGCGGGTAACTCCCGTTCTTTTGGGTCATATTCAGGATAGCTTCCCATCAGTTCAATGATTTGACCTTGCTCTAAAATAGGGGGAAGCGCTTCAATGGCAGGGTTATTTCTATATTCCGTGATTATCTGTTTGCTGTAGACTGCGTCTACAGCTTCAACCGAAAGGGCCTGAATATTATTACTTTCCATTCAGCTTCTCCTTTTGCTTATTTCTGAAAAGTTCATGATTCTCTGCAGTTTGGTATAATTGCTTTTCAGCTTCAGGTGAATACACTAATACTCTGCATGACTCATTCTTGTCCTTTCTTAAATCAAAGACTTCCTCTTTACGATTGATTTCCTTTTCATTTCTGTGATTCTCCCGAATCCCTTTAATACGGCTGGATTTGCTCCCTAGTTCATTTGTATTTGGCAACTTGCGCTTAGCACCTTCCACTATATCCTCAATTTCCATATCGAAATCTATCTCACTTTGCACTTCTTCAGGCTCATAAATTTTTTGCTGTAGTGACTCGTACTTTTGTAAATATTCAATCTCATCATAAGTTTTATTTTTGTATCTCTCTTCAACCTCAAGCAATTCGCAGATTTCAAAATCTATTCCATTTTTGCCTCGAATATAAATGAAATCAAGAGTCCTTGGGTCATAGGAAATATCAACGCACCAAGAGCCATCCATACCAGACCGCTCAAACCAATTTTCTTTTATTGCTCTTTGACATGAATAACGCATGGATTTGAATTTTAAACCTTGTCGCGTAACAGTTGCTGTTGCAGTAGGAAGAAGGTTCAGTTTTACTATTTCCTCTGGGAAATAACGCAATCCGCCGTTAACATTCTTAACACCATAATTCCATAGTTCCCTTGGAATTGGTCGTATGTCGTTTGAAACTAAAAATTCATCTCTCTCATAATCTTGCAAGTAATTATTTGTATTATATTCTAGTACGCAGTGGATCATTATCTGCGTAAATTCATATAAATCCAAGACTCCATCGAGTCTGTAATCTCTTCCACCACGCTCTTTCTGACCAGGATCGACGTAACCTGGGATTAGAGGTTTGACTTTCTCCTGAGTGGTTCTGAACCTACGTTCTATAATGCCTTTTAAATCAGCCCTGTAACTCGGAGTATTTTCTATAAATACTTTTAAATTTTTCTGCAAAGTTTCAACTGCTTTACCTTCCATCTCTCCGCGATCCCCAATTATTTTTTGAGGCAGTCCTTTGACTGGCCAATCTTCTGAGGTAATCTCAATTCCATATTTCCGACAAAATTCAACCTTATCTTCAGCGCAATTGGCTATAGCATTAGCTGCCGCAATCCAGGATGGCCCTTCAAGCCCTACATACATACCGATGACAAGGCGACTATAAACATCAATTACAAAGTAAATTACAGGCCTTCCTATGATCCACTTGCGATTATACCGAGAAACAATGTAGACGTTCGCCACAGTAGCGTCAATTTGTACACGTGAACCTGGCCCCATAACATCAAAATCCGATCTCGATAAAAGCGCTCGATTTTTTAATTCAAACTTGATTCTACCTTGTCTAGAAATCATAATGTTAACTAACTCAGCCTGCCTTAGTTTCAAAAACCAATATCTAAACTGAAAATAGGACACAACCTCTGCACCTTCTTTGATCCGAATTCTCTTTTTACCGTTTACGAAATAGACGTAATCGGGGAAGAAGTTAACCAGAAACCATTTCCATGCAAACCTTATCTGATTATTTTTTCGAGTCTTAAACTTCATGTCGATCGCAATCTGAATCATTTGCTTAATATCAGAGTCAACATTGATTCCTCGACCTAATGCAGGATTTCTGGGACGACCACGTTTTTTGGGGCCAATGGCAATTACTTTGCTTCTACCGCAATTAGAGTAGTCCCCCAGAAGCGCATTCTCAGTCATCCCTCTTTGCCAATAGCGCCTTAAATAGGTATAAATAGTAACCACCGATGTTTTAAACTCCTTGGCCGCTTCCTTTACAACAGAACCGCGCCTACTCTGGGTGTATATCCCCGGTTCCTTAACTTTCTCTAAGATAAAGGAGATAATTGCATAAGCAGTGTTTCTAACCTTTTTATCGCTTTTAGAAATATTTCCCTCCCTTATACTTCTTATCCAGGGATCGTGAGTTTTTACCTGAGCGCTTCCAGAAAGTAGGCTTTCTATAAGCGTAGATATTTTAACCAACTCCGGCATACCTTTCTTTGCTTCAATATCTATTACCCAGGCTATTATGTTCCCAGGATCGACCCAGAGAACCCTGAAGGTCTTTTCGTTTCCAGATTCATCCTTAGTTTTATAAAGAAAGTTCGGCAAAACTAAGCTCCCCATGTAATAGTCCTCCTCTCGCGAAAGTAAATGTGTGTGATAGCCGAAGCTGGCAAACCTAGATGTATCTTGGTATTCATATCCATTGAAATTTCCTTTCTGGCTAGCAAATAACTAAATACCTTATTGGATGTACCATTTGTGACATTAAATTCACGATCTAAGTCATTAGTAACTACGTTGATTGAGTCATGGCTTTTAGAAAGCTTCTCTTTGAGCCGTTCGCCCATTTCCAATAAATCATTAATACTCATCTCCTCTGTCGCTGTTAGCCAATAGTGCTCGTGAATCCACTCAACATTTTGTGCAATCACTTTGGGAATGTCGCGGTCAGTAACCAGAAACCAAGGAATTTCTTTTTCTTTCCAATGCCTCCTTTCAACCTCTAATCTTTGTAACACTGCTGGATCTTCAAGCTTGCTTGCTGGTTTCACTTGATAGGCCACCATTGACTCACGTCTGTTTTCTAGATAAGTGACTAAAAAATCCGTTGTAAGCACGTATGGAGCACCCGATGTTTTATCACATGGGTAATCAATACCAAGTTTACCGGCAATCCGCATTGTGAGTTCAATATCCATGGGAAACTGTTCTCGGATATCAATCACATGATCAGACCATTCCAGGCAATATAAGAAGTGTGTTTCGAGATCTGAAAACAAATGGTGTAACCGGTTGGTTTTCCATCCAGGTCCTCTTGATACCCTGCCAAGAGATGGTAAGTCCTGTATTTTTAAAAATGGAATGTAGTCAGCCCCACTACCCTGACCACGCTTTTCTTTTATCCAGCGTTTATATTTAGCTTCGTTCCATCTTAAATCTCTTTTTGACATTTCGATATTCCCCCCTGGTGTATTTTTTGAAATACTTTCAATTAAGTCCAAAACCTCAGTCTGTCATTTTGTGATATGTTTTTAACAATGTTCTGTTAAAAAACATATTGTTTTTTACAAGAAAAAAAGTGAAGGGCACCATCTTTCGTGATAGTGCCCTTCACTTTTTCTACTTCTTAACATTAATACAATATGTAATACTTGCTCTGACCCTCGGTTCATTTCATCACTTCTTCGGGGCCCTATAGTATTTAGCCCGAAGCCCTTCTTGAATCGATTTTCTTTTCTCCACATCATCCAGCAAGAAGATGTTTTTTTTTATTGGAACAAGCTTTTTTGCTTTCACCAGCTGGCTCAGCCTTGCTTGACTAATATTTAGTATTTCAACTACCTCACTGGATGTGACAATTAGTTCTTTAATTGTTCTATCAGTTACTTTACTCAATGTATTCATTCCCTATACATTTTTAATTAATTAAAGCATACCTCTTATAATTTTTCAAGAGGTATATTTAAAAAAATCAAGCAGTACCAGCTCTTAGCCAGTACTGCTTTTAATAGGCTGTTGTTTGTATTATGAACTTCTCACAAATCCCATCTGCGGATTGAAAAAATGGTCTCGGCAAATCAGTTATTTTAGAACGATCTTAACCAGATCCTTGAGAGATATGCTTACCGATACATCCCCCCTTAATATTTCTACATTTGTATGCTGCTTTATCCTTTCAACACGTTTTTGACCAAGATTCCGGTAAGTTGCAACTTTTTCCAAAAAGAGTTTTCTAGCTGAATCCCAGTCATTCTCATCTATTGACTTTATTATAGCTGCAATTATCAGTCTGAACTCTAATTCGTCATTTATAGAATCAGCTGCAAGCCTTAGTGTAAATGATAATGTAAAAGTGTACCACTCCAAGACCTTTTGACAATGAATTAGTTTACCACCTAACATAAGAATCCTTGTAAAATAGTATCTAATATTTTGCAAGGAGGAATGAAAGGTGTGATCATTGGAGTGGACCTATACTCAGTCATCCGTACTCGATATACCGACGGCGAATCCATTCGCTCAATTGCCAAAATCCTGGGTATTTCCAGACAAACTGTAAAAAAATATTGCGAAGGCTCAACCCATCCAGAAGTACGGAAAACCTACCAAAGAGAATCCGAAGTCGTCAATGATGAGGTCAAATCGTTCATCCTGAGCTGCTTCAAAGAAGATGAAGCTGAGAATCTTAAAAAGCAAAAACATACAGCCAAACGAATTTATGACCGATTGGTCGCAGAAGAGAGCTTTGAAGGATCTTACTCCTCCATACGAACAGCCGTTAGACTTCTAAAAACCGAAAGAACAGTTCCCCCGCAAAGCAGTATCCCACTTTCTTATGCACCAGGAGAGGCAGTACAAATTGACTGGGGCGAAGCGACAGTATACCTTGATGGACAGAAAACCAAGTTATATACCTTTTGTGGGCGATTATGCTACAGTTGCGACATCTTTGTTCAGGTCTACAAAGCCAGCAATGAAGAAACCTTCTTAGAGGCTCAACAGCTTATGTTCGATTTCTTTGGCGGAGTTCCGAGACGACTCATCTTTGATAATGCCAAGGTGGCTGTAAAAGAGGGCTTTGGGATGTATGCCAAACCCCAGAACAAATACCTTTCCTTTAGCGCCCATTATGCCTTTTCCCTAGACTTTTGTAATCCTGCAAGGGGTAATGAAAAAAGCCTGGTTGAAAATCTTGTAGGATATTCCAGAAGAAACTTCCTCGTCCCGGTTCCCAGAGTAGCAGATATTGAGCAACTGAATCGTAAGCTTCGGGAGGCCTGTATCCATTACCGTGAGAACCATAAGGTACAACACCGCACTCACCCTGTAAACCGAATGTACCAGGAAGAAGCGAATCTCTTAAATCCCCTACCCCGATTTAGATTTGATACGAGCAAAACGGCGCTAGCCAAAGTTGACGATTTCTCCACAGTACGCTATGAGAAAAACAACTACTCCGTTCCCACAAGATATCTTCGAAAGAATGTGACCGTTAAGGGATACGCCAATACCCTTCGCATTCTCCATGAAGGAACAGAAATCGCTACCTTCTCCCGTCAGTATGGCTCAGGTAACACTCGATATTGTTTAGAGCATTACATCGATCTTTTAGAAAGGAAGCCTCGTTCTGTTCAAAACGCTAAGCCGGTCAAGGAGACACTGACCCAAGAGCTTCTGACCTGGGGAAGTCAATTGCCGGGTGGGAATAAAGAAATGGTTAAGCTTCTGAGGCTCTGTGTAGATTATGGAGAAGATCGAATTCTGGCCATTAAAAAACGCATCCCTGGCCAGATGGTTCCTACTGTGGATATGGTCAGAACCTATCTAAACGAACCCGCTGAATCGTCTATCATCTATCTTAAAAATGAGATTAGTATTACCCAAACAGATTTGCGGAAATATGATGAGAAATACGGGGTAGCAAGCCAATGATCACCATCCAGTCTCAGACCATTGAACTTTATGCCAAGCAATTAAGGCTACCTACCTTCAATCATTATGAGAATGTCATTCGTCAACTGGGAAGTAACAAAAGCTATGACGAATTTCTTCTCGCCTTTATGAAAATGGAACTGGATTCTCGCATGGAAAGCAGCCAGCGCCGAAAAATTAAAACAGCTCATTTTCCTTACATCAAGACCATTGACGAGCTGGACTGCAGTTACTTTGAACATCTTACCGAAGCCTTTATCCATGAACTGGGAAGCTGCGACTTTGTGAGTAAACGACAGAACATCGTGATGATTGGAAACCCCGGGACAGGTAAATCCCACCTGAGTATAGCTCTCGGTGTTAAAGCGTGTATGCAAGGGATGAATGTGAAGTTTTATACTGCAGCTAACCTTTCTAATGAGCTGATAGAAGCTCAGGAATACAAGAAGCTCCTTAAGATTGAGAAGCAGCTTGCTAAGGCTGACCTGCTAATTATTGATGAATTAAGTTACCTGACCTTTAATCGGCATCAATCGGAATTATTGTTCAAAGTTATTGCGGACAGAGCTGAACGCCGGAGTGTGATCGTCTCAACCAACCTAAAGTTCTCCGATTGGGTCACCATGTTTGAAAACACCACCATGGTTACGGCTCTTATTGACCGACTGACGTTCAGATCCCATGTATTGAATATGAATTCTGATCATCCGTATAGAGCCGAGTATTCTAACACGAGTAATTAAAGCCAAGGGAAATACCGGTAATTGTCAAGATAGTTGTCGCATTTGACCAGATTACTTTATCGCCCCAATGTGTTAATTAAGACAAAAGAAGCCCGGACGCTCGGCGCTTGCCAGAAGGAACTTTTATGATCTGCGGATCAAAAAGTCCTTTGGTCCTTTAGCGTAATTGTACGCTAGTGTCACTGGGATGCCTGAGCGCATATCCTCGGCCTTTGGCCTCCGGTATCCCGCGTTGCACCCTGACACTTAACTCGTTACTTCTGCTCGACGCATTGGGTTTCCTCCGATTGAGATTTCTCTGGATTAAGCCATACTTCATTCGATAAGGTCCAGTTCCTTGTTTGACGTGTCCATCGTTCTGGATGACGGGCTTTCGCAGCCTCATAGAGTTGATGCCGTTTTTTAAGTATCTCTTCACCTTGGCCGCTGTGACGTTGGTGTGGTGTAAGAAATTTGATCCCACTATGGTGGTGGTTGTAGTTGTACCAATGGACGAACTCCATTACCCATCTTCTAGCATCATCAATCGTTGCAAATCCTCCGATTGGATAGCTTGGGCGATATTTACAGGTCCGGAAAATGGACTCTGAGTAAGCATTGTCGTTGCTCACCCTCGGCCGACTCCTAGAAGGCGTAATACCTAGCTGATAAAGCGTTTCCAGCATGGATGCTCCCTTCATGGGACTACCATTGTCGGAATGTAAGACCAAAGGTTCTTCTTGCCTGGTTATATTTTGAGCCATGACTGACCGCCGTATGAGTTGGCTGGCATGTTCTGCACTTTCTTCAAGCCAGACTTCCCAACCGACAATGTCACGGCTAAAAATGTCCAGGATAAGGTATAAGTAAAAGTAGAGCCCTTTAGCCGGTCCGGGTAAATAAGTAATGTCCCACGACCATACACGATTCGGTTCGGTAGCACAATGCGTAGCTTTCGGCTTGCTGCTGGGGGCCTTACTACGACCCCGATGATTTTGTTCACCGACTTGACGCATGACTCGATAAAAGGTTGATTCCGAGGCGATATAAATACCTCGATCTGCAAGAATCGGAACAATCTCACTGGGAGGCAAACTTCTAAATTCAGGTTGATTGATTATTTCTAGAATCTCTTTGCGTTCTGCTTCAGTAAGTTTATTCGCTGGTTCTGGACGCTTGGCCAAGGGCCTCTGATCAGCTCCGTGTTCTCCGGCTTTACACCAACGTTGAAAAGTTCGTACGGATATACCAATTTCTTCACAAGCTAACTGTTGGGATGCTCCGCTTGCTACAGCTTGTTTTACCAGCTTAATAATTATGTCGCGATTCACAGTGCTGGTCAGACTTCCTCGTCCTTTGGTCCCCAAATCGCTTGGATATTTTTTCTTAGTACAAGTAGGGCTGCCGTTTCAGCCAGTGCTGACTCTTTTCGCTGAAGTTCCTTCCTAACTTGTTTTAGCTCTTTTTCTATCTCTTTTTCTCGCCGTTGTGAGAGAGCTAGTTCCTGGGCCACACCGCCATTAGCCTGCATGCAGTTGTCCTGCCAAGACTTGACCTGCTCTACATACAAACCCTTTTTACGACAGTATTCTGCGAGTTCTATCTCACTGAGAGTGGATGTCTCAACCACGATGAGAAACTTGTCGCGTGTGCTCCACTGCTCACTTTCTTGTTCACCAGCAGGGGCTGCAAAGCCTTTTTCACGGATTCTCTTACGCCATAACTTCAATGTCCCTTCGGGGACACCTGTCTCCTGCTCAATCTGAGTAAGAGACTGATTGTTTGGCGGTAACATCTTTGCAATGATAGAGTCTTTCAACTCTTTGGAATATCTCATATTGTTTTTCCCTCCCGTGTTTTTTCAAGGATACTTTTATTTAATTCTACGTCAACTATCCTAACACAGGGGGATACCTGCAAGGGTGTTTCCCTATCTTTAGAAGCTAAGTGGTAAACTTTTTCACTGTCAAAAACTTAAACATGGTAAACAAATTCATTGTCATTACTGGTAAACTAATTCGCTGTCACGTGGTAAAGAAATTCGTTGACATTCACACCTTAGTACTTTAACTCGCGAAGCATAATTCCTTAAGGATCGAAATTTAAAACCATTTATGTGAAGAAACACTTCTATGAATAAGTCAACATACTCAGACGGGAAGGTATACATGACCTTAGTATTATTCTTTTTAGGTTCTTCACAGGGAGCAACAGGTACGCGCCCATCTTTAGTTATTATCCCTACAATTTCTTTCATAATCTACCAATCTCTCTCCTTACATAGGACTTGCTAAAAGGGCGCTAAAAATCATGAGAGAACCTGATTTATCAAGGGT
>VSSQ01000674.1_pt1 | contig 18382 bp, 12 predicted proteins | sample 4763081 | NCBI WGS metagenome assembly VSSQ01 (sample SAMN12137344, study PRJNA551015) | bioreactor metagenome | isolation source: SDC9 anaerobic chlorinated ethene degrading culture | place: USA: Knoxville, Tennesee | collected 2015-01-01
AGTTGGCGGGTATTTCCGCAACCTCGACAACCTTATCACCCTTCATCAGCGTAAGTTGGAAAAGCTGAAAAACATCAAAAAATCAATGCTTGAAAAGATGTTTGTTTGACTTGGGAAGGAGAATCACTATGGCGTTTGCAAAAGAAGCTGATTTTGAAGAAGCTTTAATAAAAATCCTTTCCAACAAAGGATGGGAAAAAGAAGTTCTGAGCCACCCAACGGAACAGGACTTGATAGATAACTGGGCAAAAATCCTCTACGAGAATAACAGAGGGATTGACCGATTGAACAACTACCCGCTTACAAACGGCGAAATGCAGCAGATCATTGAGCAAATCAACACTCTGCGCACACCCTTGAAGCTGAACAGCTTTATCAATGGTAAAACCGTTTCGATAAAAAGAGATAATCCTGATGATGTTGCTCATTTGGGCAAGGAAGTCAGCCTGAAAATCTACGACCGCAGAGAAATCGCAGCCGGCCAAAGCCGTTATCAAATTGTTCAACAACCCCTATTCCCAACAAAATCAAAGATACTCAATGATCGTCGTGGAGATTTAATGCTTCTGATTAACGGTATGCCTGTTATTCATATCGAACTCAAGAAAAGCGGTATCCCGGTCAGTCAAGCGTGTAATCAGATTGAAAAGTATGCTCACGAGGGCATTTTTACAGGATTGTTTTCTCTTGTGCAAATCTTTGTTGCTATGACGCCGGAAAGCAGCAGGTACTTTGCAAATCCGGGACCGGATGGGAAATTTAACCCAGACTATTATTTCAACTGGGCGGATTTTGACAACGAACCGATAAACGACTGGAAAACCATTGCCTCCAATCTTCTCTCTATCCCGATGGCTCATCAGATGATTGGCTTCTACACCGTTGCCGACAACTCCGATGGGGTTCTGAAAGTAATGCGCAGCTATCAGTTCTATGCCGCAAGTGCAATCTCTGATAAGGTATCCAAAACCCATTGGGAAAAAGGAAACCAGCGTGGCGGATATATCTGGCACACTACCGGCTCCGGAAAAACGATGACTTCTTTTAAGTCGGCTCAGCTGATTGCAAACTCTAAGGATGCAGATAAGGTTATTTTTCTTACTGACCGTATCGAGCTTGGCACACAGTCGCTGAAAGAATACAGAGCCTTTGCCGATGAGAATGAAAGTGTTCAGGCGACGGAAAACACATATGTCCTCATAACCAAACTCAAAAGCATAGACGCAGCGGACACTCTGATCGTTACCTCCATTCAGAAAATGAGTAACATTAAGAGCGAAGAAGGCGGCTTGAATGCTCACGATCTTGAAACCATCAACAAGAAACGGATTGTGTTCATTGTAGATGAAGCCCATCGCTCCACTTTCGGAGATATGCTTATTACCATCAAGGAAACCTTTCCGAACGCCATCTTCTTTGGTTTTACCGGAACACCGATTCAGGAGGAAAACCAAAAGAAAGGTAGTATGACACTGGATGTTTTCGGAGATGAGCTTCACAGATATAGTATAGCGGATGGCATCCGGGATAAGAATGTTCTCGGCTTTGACCCCTATAAGGTTCTGACTTTCAAAGATTCCGATGTTCGCAGACAAGTGGCGCTGGAAAAAGCAAAAGCCGCCAATGTTGATGAAGCCTTGAATGACCCGAAAAAGGCATCTATCTACTACAAATACTTGGATAAAGCACAGGTGCCGATGGCTGGCTATATTGGAAATGACGGGAAGTATGTCAGAGGAATTGAAGACGAAATACCTTTCTCTCAATATAGAACTGAAGAACACAGAGCGAAGGTGGTTGAGGATATTCTCGACAAATGGCAAGACCTGAGCCACAACAGTAAATTCCACGCAATCTTTGCCACAAGCAGTATTCCGGAAGCCATTGAATACTACCGCTTATTTAAGGCACAAAAGCCCTCGTTGCGAGTATCCTGCTTGTTTGACCCAAATATCAGCAACGAGGATGGCGATTACAAGGAATATAAAGGGACAAAAATCGCTCTTTTCAAGGAAGCCGGATTAGTCGAAATCATTACAGATTATAACGCAATGTTTGAGCAGGACTTTTCGATTGCTTCACACGCTGCATTTAAGAAAGATATATCCTTCCGCTTGGCTCATAAAGAGCAATACAAATGGATTGACAATTCGCCTGAAAAGCAGCTAAACCTACTGATTGTCGTTGACCAAATGCTCACCGGATTTGACTCCAAGTGGGTGAATACGCTTTATATGGATAAGATGCTTGAGTATGAAAACATCATTCAGGCATTTTCCAGAACGAACCGCTTGTTTGGCCCCGATAAGCCATTTGGCACGATCCGGTATTACCGCAAGCCGCACACAATGGAAAAGAACATAGAGGCGGCAGTCAAGCTCTACTCCGGAGATAAGCCAATCGGTTTATTTGTTGAGAAGCTCGGCTACAACATAGAAAAGATGAATGACATCTATGAGGAAATTGCAGATCTGTTTAAGAACGCAGGGGTTCCGGACTTTGAAAAACTTCCGAGCGAACCGACAGTCAAAGCTAAATTTGCTTCTTTGTACAGAGATTTCAATGCTTTCCTCGAAGCGGCAAAGGTTCAGGGCTTCACTTGGAAAGAGTACACTTATATTGACGAAAGCACAGGTGAAGTATTAACCGCAACCCCGGACTTCGATGAGACAGATTATCTGATTCTTGCACAGAGATATAAAGAACTATCTGCTCCGGTTGATCCTCCTGAGCCGGGTGGTGGCGTTGAAGATGTTCCGTATGATTTAGTCGGCTATCTGACTGAAATAGACACCGGACGCATAGACGCTGATTATATGAACAGTAGATTTGACAAGTATCTGAAGCTGATTCATCAGGATGATGCCACAGTCGAAGCACAGGAGCAGGCACTCACCGAGCTGCACAAGACCTTTGCTGCACTTTCTCAGGAAGAACAGAAATATGCAAATATCTTCCTGCACGATGTTCAGAGGGGTGATGTAGTCGTTGAGGACGGCAAATCTCTGCGAGATTATATAACCGATTATCTGTATCGAGCCAAGAATGACCAGATTCATCAATTTGCCGAAACCTTTGGCATTGATGAGGATAAACTTCGGAATATGATGGGTTTGAACTTGTCTGAGAACAACATCAATGAGTTTGGACGATTTGACGAGTTGAAACGCACCTTTGACAAGGTAAAAGCCAAAGCGTATTTTGAGTTGGCTGAGGGCATAAAACTCATTCCACCCAAGGTTAATATGAAAATGGACAATCTACTCCGAGATTTCATATTAAAGGGCGGTTTTGAGCTGTAAAAACAAATTTTATGAAGCACAAAATAGTGGCTTTACAGCCGAAAGATGAATATTATTCAGAAACAGGTAGAGAGTCAAGGATTGTCCTTGGCTCTTTTCCTTTATCTTGGGAACAGCGTAAGTTGGAGGAGTACCTATCGGTATCAACTGATAAAAATGTCGATGACACCTATGATAAGACGGATGTGCTGTCTGTATCAGGTGACTATGGTATAGTCAATCAGATTGAGTTTCAAGGGCGTTCATTTGCCGGAGTATCGGTGTCGAATTATGGTGTGGTTTACCCTGGCGATGTCGTTTACACTAAGTCACCCCTTAACTCCAATCCTTATGGAATAATCAAGACAAACAAAGGAAAAACAGGCATTGTATCAACCTTATATGCCGTCTACCACGCCAAAGAAAACACCTATCCGGACTTCGTGCAAACCTACTTCGAGCAACACGCAAGAATGAACAATTATATGCATCCTCTCGTAAACAAGGGTGCAAAAAATGATATGAAAGTATCCTCTGAAAATGCTCTGAAAGGCTTCGTGATTTTTCCAAAATACGAGGAACAAAAGCGCATTTCTGAGTATTTTGCAGTGATTGACAACCTTATCACCCTTCATCAGCGTAAGTTGGAAAAGCTGAAAAACATCAAAAAATCAATGCTTGAAAAGATGTTTGTTTGACTTGGGAAGGAGAATCACTATGGCGTTTGCAAAAGAAGCTGATTTTGAAGAAGCTTTAATAAAAATCCTTTCCAACAAAGGATGGGAAAAAGAAGTTCTGAGCCACCCAACGGAACAGGACTTGATAGATAACTGGGCAAAAATCCTCTACGAGAATAACAGAGGGATTGACCGATTGAACAACTACCCGCTTACAAACGGCGAAATGCAGCAGATCATTGAGCAAATCAACACTCTGCGCACACCCTTGAAGCTGAACAGCTTTATCAATGGTAAAACCGTTTCGATAAAAAGAGATAATCCTGATGATGTTGCTCATTTGGGCAAGGAAGTCAGCCTGAAAATCTACGACCGCAGAGAAATCGCAGCCGGCCAAAGCCGTTATCAAATTGTTCAACAACCCCTATTCCCAACAAAATCAAAGATACTCAATGATCGTCGTGGAGATTTAATGCTTCTGATTAACGGTATGCCTGTTATTCATATCGAACTCAAGAAAAGCGGTATCCCGGTCAGTCAAGCGTGTAATCAGATTGAAAAGTATGCTCACGAGGGCATTTTTACAGGATTGTTTTCTCTTGTGCAAATCTTTGTTGCTATGACGCCGGAAAGCAGCAGGTACTTTGCAAATCCGGGACCGGATGGGAAATTTAACCCAGACTATTATTTCAACTGGGCGGATTTTGACAACGAACCGATAAACGACTGGAAAACCATTGCCTCCAATCTTCTCTCTATCCCGATGGCTCATCAGATGATTGGCTTCTACACCGTTGCCGACAACTCCGATGGGGTTCTGAAAGTAATGCGCAGCTATCAGTTCTATGCCGCAAGTGCAATCTCTGATAAGGTATCCAAAACCCATTGGGAAAAAGGAAACCAGCGTGGCGGATATATCTGGCACACTACCGGCTCCGGAAAAACGATGACTTCTTTTAAGTCGGCTCAGCTGATTGCAAACTCTAAGGATGCAGATAAGGTTATTTTTCTTACTGACCGTATCGAGCTTGGCACACAGTCGCTGAAAGAATACAGAGCCTTTGCCGATGAGAATGAAAGTGTTCAGGCGACGGAAAACACATATGTCCTCATAACCAAACTCAAAAGCATAGACGCAGCGGACACTCTGATCGTTACCTCCATTCAGAAAATGAGTAACATTAAGAGCGAAGAAGGCGGCTTGAATGCTCACGATCTTGAAACCATCAACAAGAAACGGATTGTGTTCATTGTAGATGAAGCCCATCGCTCCACTTTCGGAGATATGCTTATTACCATCAAGGAAACCTTTCCGAACGCCATCTTCTTTGGTTTTACCGGAACACCGATTCAGGAGGAAAACCAAAAGAAAGGTAGTATGACACTGGATGTTTTCGGAGATGAGCTTCACAGATATAGTATAGCGGATGGCATCCGGGATAAGAATGTTCTCGGCTTTGACCCCTATAAGGTTCTGACTTTCAAAGATTCCGATGTTCGCAGACAAGTGGCGCTGGAAAAAGCAAAAGCCGCCAATGTTGATGAAGCCTTGAATGACCCGAAAAAGGCATCTATCTACTACAAATACTTGGATAAAGCACAGGTGCCGATGGCTGGCTATATTGGAAATGACGGGAAGTATGTCAGAGGAATTGAAGACGAAATACCTTTCTCTCAATATAGAACTGAAGAACACAGAGCGAAGGTGGTTGAGGATATTCTCGACAAATGGCAAGACCTGAGCCACAACAGTAAATTCCACGCAATCTTTGCCACAAGCAGTATTCCGGAAGCCATTGAATACTACCGCTTATTTAAGGCACAAAAGCCCTCGTTGCGAGTATCCTGCTTGTTTGACCCAAATATCAGCAACGAGGATGGCGATTACAAGGAATATAAAGGGACAAAAATCGCTCTTTTCAAGGAAGCCGGATTAGTCGAAATCATTACAGATTATAACGCAATGTTTGAGCAGGACTTTTCGATTGCTTCACACGCTGCATTTAAGAAAGATATATCCTTCCGCTTGGCTCATAAAGAGCAATACAAATGGATTGACAATTCGCCTGAAAAGCAGCTAAACCTACTGATTGTCGTTGACCAAATGCTCACCGGATTTGACTCCAAGTGGGTGAATACGCTTTATATGGATAAGATGCTTGAGTATGAAAACATCATTCAGGCATTTTCCAGAACGAACCGCTTGTTTGGCCCCGATAAGCCATTTGGCACGATCCGGTATTACCGCAAGCCGCACACAATGGAAAAGAACATAGAGGCGGCAGTCAAGCTCTACTCCGGAGATAAGCCAATCGGTTTATTTGTTGAGAAGCTCGGCTACAACATAGAAAAGATGAATGACATCTATGAGGAAATTGCAGATCTGTTTAAGAACGCAGGGGTTCCGGACTTTGAAAAACTTCCGAGCGAACCGACAGTCAAAGCTAAATTTGCTTCTTTGTACAGAGATTTCAATGCTTTCCTCGAAGCGGCAAAGGTTCAGGGCTTCACTTGGAAAGAGTACACTTATATTGACGAAAGCACAGGTGAAGTATTAACCGCAACCCCGGACTTCGATGAGACAGATTATCTGATTCTTGCACAGAGATATAAAGAACTATCTGCTCCGGTTGATCCTCCTGAGCCGGGTGGTGGCGTTGAAGATGTTCCGTATGATTTAGTCGGCTATCTGACTGAAATAGACACCGGACGCATAGACGCTGATTATATGAACAGTAGATTTGACAAGTATCTGAAGCTGATTCATCAGGATGATGCCACAGTCGAAGCACAGGAGCAGGCACTCACCGAGCTGCACAAGACCTTTGCTGCACTTTCTCAGGAAGAACAGAAATATGCAAATATCTTCCTGCACGATGTTCAGAGGGGTGATGTAGTCGTTGAGGACGGCAAATCTCTGCGAGATTATATAACCGATTATCTGTATCGAGCCAAGAATGACCAGATTCATCAATTTGCCGAAACCTTTGGCATTGATGAGGATAAACTTCGGAATATGATGGGTTTGAACTTGTCTGAGAACAACATCAATGAGTTTGGACGATTTGACGAGTTGAAACGCACCTTTGACAAGGTAAAAGCCAAAGCGTATTTTGAGTTGGCTGAGGGCATAAAACTCATTCCACCCAAGGTTAATATGAAAATGGACAATCTACTCCGAGATTTCATATTAAAGGGCGGTTTTGAGCTGTAAAAACAAATTTTATGAAGCACAAAATAGTGGCTTTACAGCCGAAAGATGAATATTATTCAGAAACAGGTAGAGAGTCAAGGATTGTCCTTGGCTCTTTTCCTTTATCTTGGGAACAGCGTAAGTTGGAGGAGTACCTATCGGTATCAACTGATAAAAATGTCGATGACACCTATGATAAGACGGATGTGCTGTCTGTATCAGGTGACTATGGTATAGTCAATCAGATTGAGTTTCAAGGGCGTTCATTTGCCGGAGTATCGGTGTCGAATTATGGTGTGGTTTACCCTGGCGATGTCGTTTACACTAAGTCACCCCTTAACTCCAATCCTTATGGAATAATCAAGACAAACAAAGGAAAAACAGGCATTGTATCAACCTTATATGCCGTCTACCACGCCAAAGAAAACACCTATCCGGACTTCGTGCAAACCTACTTCGAGCAACACGCAAGAATGAACAATTATATGCATCCTCTCGTAAACAAGGGTGCAAAAAATGATATGAAAGTATCCTCTGAAAATGCTCTGAAAGGCTTCGTGATTTTTCCAAAATACGAGGAACAAAAGCGCATTTCTGAGTATTTTGCAGTGATTGACAACCTTATCACCCTTCATCAGCGTAAGGGTGTATATTGTTGCATTTTTACTTTCGGCAGTCAAACCCAACGAAAAGAGAAAAAAACATTTACTTGGGAACAGCGTAAGGTTCGAGAAGTTGCTGACAGATATGATAACCTTCGCATTCCAGTTGCAGCTAATTTGAGAATACCAGGTTCAACTCCTTATTATGGAGCAAATGGAATTCAAGATTATGTTGATGGATTTACTCACGATGGTGAGTTTGTTCTCGTGGCAGAAGACGGAGCTAATGACTTAAAAAATTACCCGGTAAAATGCGTCAAAGGGCGTATTTGGGTGAATAATCACGCCCATGTTCTACAAAGTAAGCAAGAAAGCACCGATAATTGCTTCCTTGCCTATGCCATAAGCCAAGCTGATATTGAATCAATTTTGGTCGGTGGTAGTCGTGCAAAGTTGAATGCTGAAACACTTATGGAAGTATTGTTACTCTTACCATCAAAGGCAGAACAATCACAGATTGGCGAATACTTTGAACGCCTTGACAACCTTATCACCCTTCATCAGCGTAAGCCGTTAATTCAAAACGGAGGTACAACTGATGCTCAATGAAATAAAGCGAAACGACTTGTTTTATGAATATTATGCACGATGGATTACCGTGTATAAGAAAGGGGCAATAAGGAAAGTCACTATGGACAAGTATCTTATGACTCAACAATGGGTACAAAAGCTATTACCCGAACTCAAAGTGTGTGAACTGACACGCATAGTATATCAACAGCTTTTGAATGACTATGCCGAGTTCCACGAAAGACAGACAACGATGGATTTTCACCATCAACTGAAAGGGGCAATCCTTGACGCAGTGGATGAAGGTCTGATTGCTCGAGATCCTACAAGAAAAGCCATCATCAAAGGAAAAGCAACGAAACAGAAGAAGATGAAGTATCTGAACCAGTTTGAGTTGCATACACTGCTGACATCCCTTAATCTAAAGGGAGAAGTCAACTGGGATTGGTTCATTTTACTGGTTGCAAAAACAGGAATGAGGTTCTCCGAAGCAGTGGCTCTCACACCCAAGGATTTTGATTTCTCACATCAGACTCTTTCTATCAGCAAAACTTGGGATTACAAAGGGCAAGGCGGATTTCAGCCAACAAAGAACAAATCATCTGTACGGAAGATACAGATTGATTGGCAGACGGTTATCCAGTTTTCTGAGCTCGTTAAGGGACTGCCCGACAATCAGCCTATCTTCGTGAAGGGCAATATTTACAATTCGACTGTGAACGATTTATTGGCTCGGCATTGCAGTAGGCTCAATATTCCTGTAATATCCATCCACGGACTTCGGCACACGCACGCCTCCATTCTGCTCTTTGCTGGAGTTTCAATCGCAAGTGTGGCTCGTAGATTAGGTCACGCCAGTATGACAACGACTCAAAAAACATATTTACATATCATTCAGGAACTTGAAAATCAAGATGTAGACCTGGTTATGCGCTCACTGTCTGGATTGAGCTAATCAACACTTTATTCGGATTTCGCTGATAAAGGGGAAAAAGATGCTACCGTGTTAAGGTAGCATCTTTTATACTTTACAGAGTATGGACTTGCATTCTTGGTTTCATAAAGGCTCTAATATTTTCATTTAGCTGTACCAAAGACATATCCATTTTATTCCCCTCTTGTTTTTCTCCGGACTATATCTGCAGTGTACGCAATCAGTTCCTCTGGCGTCGGGATCTCTCCTTCACACGGAATGCTTTGCCAGAATGATTTTATCTTCGGATCCTCACTCACAAGCCCGTTAATCATTGAGACTTTAATTTGGAGCCTTACTTCTTCCACAGTTGCGTGATTCTTCTTTGCAATCTGCTCGATTGCTCGTTTGGCGCCATCTATCTTTTTCTTGTCCATATCGAAGCTCCCTCAAGCCAGATTGATAGTTTTGAGACCCTCTTTTTTTGCGTAGCCTACTGTGTACGCCGTGCCGCCACTATCTTCTGTGAGATAGCAGACGCATACTGAGCTGTTGTCCACTAAGTAGCGGTTCCGTTTGAACATGCAGCCACTGGTGTATTCTTCAGAAGTGTATATGACATTGTCGCTCTTTCTCTTTATTTCTTCATAGCGCTGGATGTCATTTTTGTCCCAACCACGGGTTTGTGTTTTACAGGGAAGAGCAAGCGTGAGTTTGATTTGCGGATAGCTTTGTTTGATTTTCAGCACCGCCAGTTCTGCCATTGTGTCAAAACCGAGCGCGCCTCCAGCAAAGAAAGACACATAGCCAGCTGAAATAAGACCCATTATCTCTGCCCTAAGCCGCTCTGCAATTTGTTCAGATTGCATGGGCGGTATCTTTCTGTGCCCTGAAAAGCAGCAAGTTTTACTTCTCATCTCAAGCCTCCAAAATCCGACCAGTATCACGGACAATAATCAGGAAAATAATATCATACAATATCTTCAGTTGCAACCAATACTGGTCAATCATTTATGGAGGGAGGCAGCTGAATGGAGCAGAAAATACGGCGTGACCGAAATATGGGCGATAATCTGAGAAGGCTTAGAGACGCAAGCGGTCTTTCGCAGGAAAAGCTCTGTGCTGAACTTCAACGCCGGGGATGTGACATTGCGCGGAGTTGCTATGCGAAGTATGAAGCCGGTGAGTTGAATATTCGAGCCAGCGTCATTATCGAGCTCAAAAAAATCTATGGCTGCACCTATGATGATTTCTTTTTCGGATTAGAGGATTAAAACAAGTCTTTTGCTATCTTTCCTTTGTTCTTTCTCTGATGTTAACGTTCTCTGTTCAAATGGGTCCTTCAAGGTGGGTCATCATGAACCGCTCCCCGGTTCATCAAATGGCAACAGTACCCCCTTGGCGGAAGATTATATTTTTCGCCGGCGTTATGAGAGATCCTTTTTAACCAGATACATATTCGAACTGCTGCTACCGTTTTTTCGGTAGCGCAGTTCTTTTTTTAAATAACCATGCTGTACGAGATCCTGTAAAGCCCGTTTTACGGTGGAGCGTGAGATAGCCAGATCCTTTGCGATGGTGTTGATCCCCGGCCAGCAAGTACCGCTGGGGTTCGTCCTGTCGCGCAGGTACATATAAACAGACTTAGCCCTGTGAGGCAGTTCCTCTTGGGCGTATATAGATCCAAAATAACTCATACAAAACTCTCCTTACTGTGTACGGACAGGAGAGCGGCGCTGGCGCTGATTCTCCCGTTTTTGTTCAGCGGTCATAGTGTGCAGCATACCTCCATCCGCTTTTCCCACTGGCGCGTCGATATTGTCCTCTGACACACAGGATAGATGATGACGCACGATGCTCTGCTCCAGTTCAGTCTTGTCTGCATATGCCACCTTGCGCTGGGCTTTCTCTGGGACGGAGTATTGGTTATGGAAGACAATACCCCAATCAAGGAAAAGTCGCAGGCGCGTCTGCATGGGGTGCGTACCAGTCTTCATGACTACAAACTGGCCTTTGGGCAGAGACTTTAGTTCATCTGGCGTGAGTAGAGGGCGCTCCATCATCTGGAGCGATTGGCTGGGGTCGTTTTTGCTTCTGGAGATACTGCCGCTCATGACAGTGCGGCTGCCCAGCGCCTTGGACAGCACCTCGGCCGTCTGGCTGTTGGGGGCAAAGCCGCCAAAGATGGTGTCCTGGCAGTTGTCGACCACGATCTCCGCGCCCTCTTTTCCGTAATTCTTCTGAAGCTGACCGAAGCTCTGCACGATGGGAACCATGAGCAGGCCGCGTGAGCGGGAGGCGGAAAAGATAAGTTCCAGCGACTCGATGGGCGGAATGGTGCCCAGCTCGTCGCAATAGAACACCACGCGCTTCTTGAGTTTGCCTCCGTTCTCATCAGCCACGGCGAGGATCTCACGGTAGAGCTGCTGAATCATAAGGCTGACCATGAAATACTTTGTCAGATCTTCCTCGGGCAGTACGATAAAGATGGCGCTTTTTTCGTTGCAGAACTTCTCGGCGTCGATGGCTGTATCGAAACAGAGGATCTGCTCCATCTCACTATCAAGAAAAGCGTTGAGTCGAGATAGTACGGTTGACATGACCGAAGCCATAGCCTGTTCCGCACTGTTTAGGGCAGAGCCCGCAAACCATTTCGCCTTATGCTCCGGGGGAAGCTTGTCCATGAGGAGCTGGAACTGATTTTTTCCCTTGATGCGGGAGGGCGCCAACAGCTCCTGCACCATCTTGAACACGCTGATGATGTGCCGACGCTCGGTGTGATCCTCGTCAGAGGGCGGCATATACTCTGCCAGGAGCAAAATAACAGCGGTCAGAAGTCCTTCGGCGGAATCGTAGAAGAATGCGTTTTGTCCGTAGTTGGCGCTGTCGCCGGAGGAGTTGATGATGGTCTTGGAGATGATCTTGGCGTACTTCTCCGCTTTGGCTCTGGCAGAGAGATTCTCTGGCTCCCTGCGGTAGATATCCATGTAGCGGTTGACGAGGTGCAGCAAATTGTTGCCGTCAGAGCGGGTTGGGCTTCTGAGGTCGATGACGGAGATGCTGTACCCGTAATGCTCCTTGGCGATGGCGCCGTAGTTCCGGAACAGATCCCCCTTGGTGTCCGTGCATAAAAAAGACATCCCTGTGGCGCAGGCGTATTCGAGGTTGGGGTAAAGGAAGAACGCGGTCTTGCCCACGCCGGACGCGCCGATCATGAGGCAGTGGACGTCATCGGTATCTACCAGCGCCGTTACCTCGTTCTTTCTGCCCGTGCACCCGAGGATGATGCCCTGGTCTGTGGGCAGCTCCTTGCCTTGCCGCCACGCCTCGGGTCTGAACGGGATATGCTTGTAGGTCTGCTGTATCTCCTTTTTTGTTGCCCAGCGCGCCGTTCCGTGCTGGCCGTCGCCCACGGTCTTGCTCTTGATGCCGTTGAGGGTATAATAATGCGCCAGCAGGGACAGCCCGCCAATGACAGCAAACATGGCTGCGGCGATCCCTATCAGCAATAAAACTTGTGACTGCAATTCTCTGTTCACCTCATCCCATTTTCATCGTCAGTCCCTGCTCCTGTTCGTCTGCGGGAGCTGCCAGCATATCGTTCCAATCCTTCCGCTCGGGGAGCAGAGGGACGGCCTGTGTGTAGCCTCGCTCGGCGAGGATGCCGGTCAACCTGTCGACGGCTTTTCTGCCGGCGTCATCGCTGTCGAGGCAAAGGGCAATTTTTTGGAGCTGCGGATTCTGCTCCAGCATCCAGAGCATGGCGTGCTCCGCTGTGCCGCAGAGCGCCACATAGCTGTTCTCCCGCCAGTCCTTGGGATAGAGCGATATGAAGGACAGAAGATCGATGGGCGCTTCAAACACATAGAGCCGGTCGCCCGTCCCCGCAAGGTGAAAGCTGTACCGGGGGTCGCTGCCCTCAAGGTTGCCGCGGTAGCTCTGCCCCTGGGTGTAGAGTCCCCGCTTATGCCCGTGACGGGGAACGCCGTGTTCATCGAATCCGACGAACACGGCGTTGTGGTATTCCTTTGTCTTATCCTTGGAGAGCTCGCAGCTCTCGTACACCAGCTTCTCCCGCACGAAGGCGTTCAGCACCTCCCGGTCGATGCGGCGCTTTTGCAGAAGGTAGGCGTAGACCCGGCGCATATCCCCATTTGCTGGCGGCAGGGCGAAGGGCTTGCGCTCCGGTTCAGCCTCTTTCTTTGCCTGCTCATAAACGACGCCGCTCTCGCCGCCAAGGAGCCTCGTCACCGCCTCGGGGAAGGAAACGCCGTAGAAGCTCTGAACAAAGTCGATGGCGAGGCCGCCCTGCTCGGTGGCATGGTCGAACCATTGGTTGCCCCGCACAGTGATGCTGTGGTCGGAGGCGAGTCGCTTGTCCCTTCCGGACGGTATCAGCCTCTCGCCCTGCCGCCGCAGAAACTCAGTGAGGTCGACAGAGTTGGCCCGGAGCTTCTGCTCGTCTGTGAAATGAATATACTGTGCGATGACGCACACCTCCTTGTCGTATAATCGGCACACGCTGTGTGCCGAATCTATATGATCCGTGGATGCTCATTGCTTTTTGATTCACTACACACAGTGTATCGAATCAAAAGTGAAGCTGAAATCACAAATGCGCGTGCCGCTCATTTCATCTGAAGCGATTATTACATTGTCATTTCCTGTTCGTGATCGTCCCGCTTGTGACCCTGGGCTATTTTCTTCTCCCGCAGCTTCCGCAGGAGCTTGCGGTCGAGCTTAACGCCGGGGCCGGTTCTCGGTGCGGGAGGCGCGTCACTGAACACCCGGCTCATGTGATGCAGCAGCCTCGTCGCCGCCATGAAGATGGACGGATCACGGAAGCTGTCTATGTGGTCAAGGAAAAACTGAGCATAGACATTGCCCTGCGCCGCCGAGAGCGTGAACCAGCCCACGGCGGCGTCTTTGTCCTTTTGCACACCCTCGCCGGTGAGATAGAGCTTGCCGAGGGCATATTGGGCGTACTCATCGTTCTTCTCCGCGGCGGCCGTCATCCACCTGATGGCGGCGGCCGTGTCCTTGGGGATATCCTCGCCGGAGAGATACAGCCTGCCGAGCCGGTACATGGCAAGGTCGCTGCCCTGGTCGGCGGCGAGCTTCAAAAGCCGGAGCGCCTCGGGGATGTTTTTTTGGATGCGGTTTCCCTCGGCATAGAGCTTTCCCAGCGCGTATTGGGCGAAGGGGTTCCCGCAGTCGGCGGCGCGGCGCAGATAAGCGACAGCCTCCCGCACACGGATGGGCGCGGAGCTTTCGTCGGCGAGGATGTACTTCGCAAGCTGATAGGACGCAAAGGGGTTTCCCAGCTTTGCGGATTCCTCGAAGTATTCCAGCGCGGCGGGGATATCCTTTTCCGTGCCAACGCCGTTTAGGAGCATCCAGCCAAGCCGGTATTGGAGCTTATCGTCATGATTCTTCTTTTCGAGAGTTCGAAAGCCGGAGAAAGCCATGCGGAAATACTTGTCCGCTTCGGCGGCGTCCGGCGCTGTGCCGATCCCATCCCGCAGCATCTTGGCGAGAGAAAAGGCGGCGTATGGGAAGCCACTGTCAGCCGATTGCCGGTAGAGCGCCAGCGCCCGTTCAAAGCTCTGCTCCACGCCATGCCCATGATAGTAAAGCCCGCCGAGAGAGTATGCGGCGTATTTGTTCTCCGGCGCGGCCATGGAAAACCAGCGCGCCGCCGCTCCATAGTCCTGTTCCGTACCCAGCCCCGCCGCGTACAGCTTGCCGATACGGTATTCGAAATAGTCCCACGGTTCGGCCTGCTCCGCGGCAGTAAACGCCGCCAGAGCTTTTGCGTACCATTCATATGACAGCTCCGCGTCGGCTTCCACGCCCAGCCCATCCGCCAGCATCCGGCCGAGGTCGTGCATGGCGAGGGCGTTGCCGCGCTCGGCTTCGGATAAAAACAGGGCGTAGGCTTTTGCGAAATCTCTTGGCGTGTTGTCAGAGCCGTAGAGATATTTGCGCGCCTGCTTATACCGTCTGCTCCATTCCACGACGGGAGCGGCGTCGCGCTCCGGCTGTGCCGCGTCCACCGCTTCAACCGGCTCGGCATCGTCAGGAGGTACGGCGTTTGTATTCTCAGCCGGGAACAGCGCGTCAGCCTGCGGCGATTCCTCAAAGGTGAACTGCCGTCCCATGAGCTTCACAGCCTCCGTGACCACGGCGTTGCGGATCTGCTTGAACTCCTTCTGCTGGGAGAGCGGGAGCGGCGCGTCCGGCGTGTCGCGATAGGACGCGGTCACCTCGTTTCTCAGCTCATACCACAGGCGATAGGCTTCGGCGATACGCTCATCCCTCTCCAGCTCACCCACGATCTCGTCCACCACAGCTTTCAGCTTGGCCGGCAGATAGCCATACTGCTTTTTCCCCGAGAGGTATTGCAGACGGCCGGCGAGGTGCACCATGAGCTTCTCGATGCGTTCGTTCCGAAGGACACCGCTCTCCATGCGCTCCGTCAGCCCCTGCATGACTGTGCGGGCGTCTGCCACCAGTGCGTCCCGCCGCTGGGTCTGCGCCGTGTACAGCTCTTGGAGCTGCTCGGGGAAGATCCGTGCCACCAAGCCGGACTTGATCTGCTGGATTCCCTTTTTTGTGAGGAAGCCCTCGGAGGGGTCGGCGGAGTAGATGATCATGTGCGCGTGGGGATGATGTGACTCGTTGTGGAACGAAGCGTACCATCTGAGGTTCTCCGGCTTGATCTTGTAGCCCTTGGCGAAGTCGGAGGCGCAGGAGGACAGGAGCGTTTTCCAGCTCTCCGCGTCCTCGTAGCCCATGGCCGACGCATCCTCCCGCCGCAGGGACACGATGGGCGTCCACACATTGCCGGAGTGATTCGCCACCTCGTTCTGCACATGAGCGATCACCAGCTTGTCGCTGCCGCCGCTGAACAGGCCGTGCGCCCCGGAGCGAACAGCGCCGGGGCGTGTGGCGATGTAGTCCACATAGTTTTCCCGCTTGCCGAGCTGGTCGAGGTTCTGCTCCAAGGCAACTTGTATATAGTCCGAGGCGTTTTCCCGCGTCGGGTTCGCCAGAAAGTCTTCGTACTCAAAGCGCCGCTTGGTGAGCGGAAAGTCACGGGCGAGATTTGCGATGAGCTCTTTCTGCTTCACCGTAGCCGGGAGCTTGCCGCTCTCGTCCGGCGCGGGAGCGGCGCCGGGGCGTGTGGCGATGTACTTGACGAGATACGAAAGATGCGGCGCGTTCCCACCGCCGCCCTTGAGGTATGGTGAGATAAAGATGAGCCGCGGCATGGCTTAGTCCATATCCTCGCCCTGCTGGAAGCGGAGGTTGTCCTCGAAGGAGAGGCGGCCGTTGGTGCGCTTGACCTCCGCGATACACCGCGCGCGAAGCTTCTTGAGTTCATCGTCCCGCATCTCCAGACCGGCGGCGAGGATGTTTTCCATGATGGCGTTCTCCACACACAGCCGGAACAGGCTGCGGTTGATGTGCGCGCCGAAGCTGTCCAGCGTACCGCGCAGCGATTCCACCAGCGTCGGCGTGAGATACTCCGTGCTGTCCTTTGTCATGAGGTAGCCGGAGTAAAAGCGGATGGCCTTCTCGATATACTCATTCTGACTCTGGCTGTTGTCGTGCGGCATGGCCTCTTTCATCATGTGCTGTACCTCGGGCGTGAGACGCAGCGGAAATCTGTATTTTTCTTCTGCCATTGTGCTTCCTCCGTTTCAATAAAAAAGCCCGTGACGCCGGGGATGGCGCACGGGAAATCCTCTTATGGCTGTGCTTTCGGGCGGCGATGATATCACGGTTGACCAAATCTGCGAAAAATGACATCATGGCTCTATTCTCGAAAACCGTTCCCCGACCCGCATTGCGGGGCGGTGTGAAGCGAGGCGGCGGCGTTTTTGACGCCACCTCTTTATCCTGTACTCTTTTCGATAGGGGGGTTCACCCTTCCCGACAGCCCCCGACACGGCGTTCCAAAGGCGCGCAGGGGTACGGATGCCTCCCTTGCCCGAAAAGCGCCACACGGGGCGAACACAGGCGCAAGGCGTGGTGAACGAGCGAAGCCGTCCCAGCGTGTGGGACGGCCTTGTCGCTGTGACTGAGCTTAGTTGGCTGGAGCCATCCATGCCTGCTTTTCAGCCGGGGTCTGCTCAATCCAGTCCAGCAGGTTCTGCGTTTCACCGATTTCCTGTGCCATGTTAAACAGCGTTGTGCGCTCACCGCAGGTATCAAGCCGGATTGCTGTTTCGAACAAATCTGACTGAACATCAAGGATTTCCAACCCCGACCAGTTCGCCAGCAGGGTGCGGTCGCTTATCATCTCATCGGGCAAGCCATCCGTCTGTCCTTTTCGGACATTCTCCAGTATTTCTTCAGTCTTCACCTGAGACAGGCCCCACGCCTTTCCGATGAGTTCAACCGTTCGCACATGGTTGCTCACGTCTGCGTCTTTACCGGCAAGCGCAATCATTGCACATGCCTCGCGCGAGATTTTCTCCTGTAATTCCATAGCTCTAATTGTATCCATTCTTCAACTCTCCTGTCTATTTGTTTTTGGCTTTATCAGCCTTGTCAACACAATGCCACAATCCGCGATGGAAAGCTATTCACCAACACCAACGAAAAAGTCGGTGCACAAAATACAAAGATGTAAAATTGCAACCTACATCGTCGGCTCCATCGTTGGGGATGCGTCCTCGGCCATGCGCTGGACGGAGTAATTGGTCAGCGTCATTCCGGTCTGCTTGAGGCAGTAATCATCCATGGCGCGGCGCAGTACTTCTTTTTCAGCGGCGTTGAGCGTGTAGGTCATTTCTTCAGGGTTGTCATCGCCCTTCCACAGCACGAGACTCAATTCGTCACAAACCTGCTGAGACTCCATGTCGTAGTTGGCGTAGACATTCAGATAGTCATCATTTTCGCTGGTGCATACATTCGTCCCGAACACCGCATCCACATCGAAGGCACAGTCCATATAGAAATTGAGCTTGCCGTCATCTCCGATGATTTCATCTGAGAAGGAAATGTTGCGGGAGCTGAGATGCCCTGCCGAGGTGATACCCTTGCCGCTCAGACGGTTCAGCAGGCGCTCGTACTGTTGGTCAACGGAGAGCAGATGCTTTCGGGTTGCGTGATAGGCTGCGGCGGATACTTCGCCA
>VSSQ01000675.1_pt1 | contig 18352 bp, 12 predicted proteins | sample 4763081 | NCBI WGS metagenome assembly VSSQ01 (sample SAMN12137344, study PRJNA551015) | bioreactor metagenome | isolation source: SDC9 anaerobic chlorinated ethene degrading culture | place: USA: Knoxville, Tennesee | collected 2015-01-01
AGTAAACAAATGAATTTTCATATTTCTTTGTGTTCTAACAGTATCTAAAACGCCTGATATTGCATAATTAAAGCTCTCTACTAGCCTTTTTATTTTCATATAATACCCCCACACTTATAGTATTATCTTCTAATTCGTAATTTATTTAATATTTCTTCTTCTCTTTTTCTCATTATTTTTTTATCATCCTCATCTATATGATCATATCCTAATAAATGAAGTATTGAATGTACTACTAAATAGCTTACTTCTCTTTCATAAGAATGTCCATATTCTACACTCTGTTCCATAGCCTTTTCTAGTGATAATACCATATCTCCTAATACTAATTCATCTCCATCTTTATATGTTTCATCAAAAACATAATTTACGTACATATCCTTAAATACTTTTTTATAATCAAAATCCAACATTGGAAAAGATAATACATCTGTTTCTCTATCTATATTTCTTGTTTCTTTATTTATTTCCCTTATTTCATTATTATCAACAAATAACAGCGAAATTTGATATTCACACAACACTTCTTCTTCTTTTAATGCAAAATTACATACCTCTGTTATTTTATTTATAAATTGCTCTGTTACTTCTAATTTATTTTGTCTATTTTCTGTATATAACATTTTTTTCTCCTTTTTATTTATAAAAATAAAAGGAAAGGTTATATCCCCTTCCCTTTTTAAAGTCATTATAATTTTCTTAATTATTTTACTTTCTTTTCAGTAGGATATTCAATTCTATGATGATATATTCCATCTAAAGTTTTCAAAAAGCTTTTTCTTATAATTTCTATATCTTTTAAGGTTAAATCACAATTTACAAGTTGTCTTGAATTAAGTTTATCATTTATTATGTTATTCACCATTTCTTCTATTTTACCTTTTGTCGGTTCACCAATTGACCTTACTGATGCTTCTACACTATCTGCAAGCATTAATATTCCTGATTCCTTGCTTGATGGTATAGGCCCTGGATATCTAAAGTCTTCTTCCTTAATTTCTTCTGGTCTATCTGATGAATTCTTAAGTTTATAATAAAAATACTTAACCAAGGTTGTTCCATGATGCTGTTCTATTATATCTTGTATTACTTTAGGAATCTTGTGCTCCCTAGCCATTTCTAAGCCATCTTTAGTATGCGATAAAATTATTAATGTGCTTAGATTCGGAGTTATTTTATCATGTGGATTTTCTTTCCCCATTTGATTTTCTCCAAAGAAATACGGCCTTTTTGTTTTTCCTATATCATGATAATATGCACCTACTCTAGCTATAACTGGATTACCTCCAACAACTTCCGCAGCTGCTTCTGCCAAATTAGCAACCATCATACTATGATGATAAGTTCCCGGTGCCTCCATAAGTAACTTTTTCATTAATGGTTGGTTTGGGTTTGATAATTCTAGTAGCTTTATATTAGTAACTACATCAAATATTGATTCGAAGAATGGAAGTAGTCCCACTGCTAATATTCCAGAAAGTAGGATTCCTATTGCTGTGTACCCAGTTTCTATAAAAATCTCCTTTAAGTTATTTGATGAAATCATCCCTAGTGTTACTGTTCCTATAGCTGACACAACAGTTATATAAAGAGTTGAATATATTATATCATTTCTTTGCTGTACTTTTTTAAGTGCACTTGAGCCAAGAACAACACTTACTATTGATATTAGTATAACAGATGGATTAAATCCTACAATTATAGATATAAATATTATATTTAATAAATTTATAACTAATGATATTTTGTTATCTATTAAAATAGTCATAAGCATTGCACTGCATACTAATGGCATTAAATATGGTGAAATTATATTTACTCCCATTGAAATTATAAGCATGATAATATTAATACTACTTATCAATATTATCATTTTAGTATCTTTAAATATGTCTGCTCTCTCTTTTGCTATATAACTATATTGAATAAATAGAATTAATGCAACTAATATTGCTAGAGAAATAAATGATAATAAATAACTTTTAGTTGTTCCATCATTTAAAAGTCCTAATTCCTTTAAAACTTCTAATTGTCTTTCTGTTACAGGCTCTCCTTCTTTTACTATTATCTGATTCTTCTTTATTATTTCTTTTTGAACATTTTTTTGAGCTTCTTTAATTTTTTCCTCTGTCTTTTCACTATCATAGAAGAAATTTGGTTTTATTTCAGTATAAGTTATATTTCTTAATATATCTTCCAAAGTTCTATCAATATTACTTTTTCCTAAATTAGTATCCACTATATTTTTAGCTTTTTGTAAGCTTTCATAATCATTTTCACCTATATTTTCTTTGTATACTGCTTCCAATGATTCTATTATTAATTTTTGTACTTCTGATAATCTAACTGAATTCAATGATAAAAGCTCTTTATATTCTTCGTCTGTTAGCTTAAATTCTTCTATTTGTTTTATTTCAGCTATTTTATCGGTCTCTTCTTTACTTGGGTTAGATGCATTTTCAGCGGTAATTTTACTAAACAATTTATTTACATTTTCAATTGCTTGAGTTTTAACATCACTTTTAACTGTGTACTGTTTATCTTCTTTAGCTTTTGCTATAGCCTCTTCTTCCTTTTCCTTTGTAGCAATTTCATCTATTGTATCAATAGGTGCTTTTATATCTACAGTTGCTATATCACCGACAGATAAATTATGCCTTTTAGGCGCAATTACAGTTAATAAAAGAAAGTATATAGTTAAAAATACAATTAGATATATTAATACTCTTTTGTATTTTTTTTCTTCTTTTTTATTTTCTTTATCCTTTTTATTTAAAAACAAGTCCCTCACCCTCTAATCTGAATAGTTTTTCAATACTCTACTGGTTCATTATTTACTATATTTTGCTCTACTACAAACACTACATTAACAACTATATTCCCATCTGAGCTATCACTAGTACTTATTATTCTATCAATTATTTTAGCTTCTCTAGTTAAATTACTATATAATGATTCTTCCAATTCTTTTACAGCTTTATCTATAGCTTCTTCTTTCGATAATTGAACTGGATATTCCTTCTTTTCAAAATAATTTACTTTATTTATTATTTTTCCACTCTCTTCTATTTTATCATACTCTTTAAATTCTTTTATAGCTTTTTTAAGATAAATTTTCTTACCTAATATTTTTATATAAATATCGCTATCCTTTTCTCCGCTTCTTTTAAGCTCTGTTCCATCTATCTTAGTTGTCATACTCTTTTCATAAAAAGTATTTGCCATAACTACCCCGTCTGGTACCACTTGATAAGGATCTTCTTCCTTCCCATTGATTCCTTCAATAACTACATCTCCTACCTTTACCATATCTCCAATATGAACTGAAGACCTTCCTGAAAAAGCATATACTCTACTAACTTCTCCATCCATTTTAGCAACTAAGTTTCCATACTTACCTTCTTTAATTTCTGGCGGATTAACTTTTTCTTCAATAAATATCTTTAAGGTTGAGCCTTCTATTCTTGCCCTTAACCATAATATTTCTGAATTCATGTTTTCTAACTGTTTTTCAATATCTTTTACATCTATTTTATCTTTACTTATTCCTGGTTTTATACCTATACTATATAATTGCTGTCTTAATTCATATGGAGAAACATTCTTTTTAGTATTAATTTCTATGCTCCATACGTAGGTAGATAAATATAATAATATAGTTAAAAATAGCATTCCTCCTATTGCTAAGAATAGTTTGCTTTTTAGTTTTCCTACAATAAATAATATTCCTGTTTTAGAAACAATTTTACTTTTCCCATTCAAACTTCTAACTGCTTCTACTAGTATATCATAGTCATTATAATCTATTGATATTCTTATTGTTGCCACATCAATTCTTTTTATATTTATAACATTTACATTTTCATTCCATAATATGTTTAAAAGTCTTTCTGGTTTTAATATGTTAACTTCTACTACTACTTTTCCACTTTCAAAAACTCCTGTTGCCATATTACACCTCGTATGAAATTGATCTAAATTTTCCGCTAATCGTTATTGTAGAATCTCCAATATATAATATTTCAAAGTTTTCTCCTTCAATATTAATAACTTTTACTTTAGTATTTACCTTTATACTATTTCTATCAAATAATACTATTCCTTTGTGATTTTCTATTGTTATTTCATCGTTCCCTATAATTGTTATTTTAGGAACGCTTAGTACTATATCTTTAGGTAAGTCTAATTTTTCCGCTATTATCTCTCTACTTCTCTCTATCTTTCCTTGCATAATCTTCTCTCCTTATATTTTTTCTAAGGCACATGAATATAAATAATAAACCAAAGATGTAACGAGTATTTTGTGTAAGACAAGGAAGTAAATGCGCAGATACTGGTAGCTATCTAAGTGTTTACTGACACAGTATTACGCAAAATATGATAACATACTGGTTTATTATTTGTTTGATTGTGCCTAATAGTAATTTATGATAAGAATCTTAAGAAAATTACACATAAATAATTGATGTTTAGTAAGACTATATTAATATTTTTATCAAATAAAATTTAAAAAGAAAAAAAGCAAAAGAAATTAAATTTCCTTTGCTTTTATTTATTAGTTAATATTCTTATTATAAATTGACTTTAACTGCCTATACTAAGCTTATTAAAGCCTAGATATATATCCAATGTTATTAACACCGATGGTGTAGCCGTTCATTTAACAATTTTATTTTTCTTTGTTTAACTGCTGAGGAAGGTACTTTAACAAGATCTATCTCTTCAGAAAATCCGATTAATTAAATCCTGTTTATTCCCCTTTAAATTCAAGTATAATAATACTTACACTTATTTTTGATAAAATATAAAACTATATTCCTCAACTAAATATATTATAAAATAATATATTTAAAGTATTGGATAAGTATATTCTCCAATAATAGCTTAAATAATTAAGTTCTATTGAAATCTTAAATCAAAATAGTTCCTACTTGAACTTTCTCTTTCTAGCAGCTTCTGATTTTTTCTTTCTCTTCACGCTTGGCTTTTCATAGTGTTCTCTCTTCCTAACTTCTGAAAGAACTCCAGCTCTAGCACATTTTCTCTTAAATCTTCTTAATGCACTTTCAAGTGTTTCATTTTCTCCAACTTTTATTTCTGACATCTATTATCCCTCCCTCCGCTAGCTCAAATTAATTAATTTAACTCAGCTACGGGCTTAATAACACACGCTATATTATACAATAGGCATACCTTAAAGTCAACATCTAGATAAAAAACTTTAACCTGGTGGCCATTTTAATTCCCTTTGCCCTAAGACATGAAAATGTATATGATTTACACTTTGCCCACCATCTTTTCCACAGTTATTTACTACTCTATATCCAGTTTTCTCAATATTTAACTCTCTTACTAGTTTATTAATAACTAAGAAAATATGTGAAATAATATTTGCATTTTCTTCACTTATTTCATTTACACTTTGTATATGATCCTTAGGTATAACTAGAAAATGAATAGGAGCTTCAGGACTAATATCATGAAACGCGATTACCTTTTCATCCTCATATATTTTTTTACTTGGTATTTGACCATTTGCTATTTTACAAAAAATACAATCCATAAATTCACCCCGTTCCTTTAATTGATAATAGTCATTAAGTAATAACTTTGTTTTTTTATTATCTTACAATTATTTTTAAATATTATTAATATTTTATTATTATATAATATATCAAGTAATTAATATAGTATATTGTTTTATTTTTCAAAACAATATTTCTAGCTCACAGTGTACTGAATAGTTTTTTATAAAAGTTTTGCTATTCCATATTCATTTTCTACTTTAGTTATTTCTATATCAACTATTTTACCAGTAACGTCTGCACATGAACAAGGAACCTGAACCTTTATATAATTTCTTGTATACCCTTCATACATCCCCTCTTGTCCCTTAGCTTCCGTTTCTATAAGTACATCCATTTCTGTGCCTATAAATTTCTCTATAAATTCTTTTTCATTTTTATTGCTTAACTCAATTAATAACTTGCTTCTTTTTTCCTTTATACTTCCATCAATTTGATCTTGCATATCTGAAGCTTTAGTTCCTTTTCTTGGACTATATTTAAATACATGAGTTTTAGTAAGTTTAATATTTTTTAAGAACTCATATGTTTCATTAAACTCTTCTTCTGTCTCGCCTGGAAAACCTACTATAACATCTGTAGTTATAGAAACATCTGGCATAGTTTCTCTTAGCAATTCTACCGAATCAGCATATTCTTGTGCTGTATATCTTCTATTCATTCTCTTAAGTGTAGAATCACACCCACTTTGTAATGATAAATGAAAATGTGGACATAACTTTTTAAATTTCTTTATTTTTTCTATAACTTCAGGAGTAAAGAATGCAGGTTCAATTGATCCTATTCTTATTCTTTCTATTCCTTCAACTTTTTCTATTTCTTCTATTATATCTATTAAATTAACATTTCCTTCTAAATCCAATCCATAAGAAGCAGTGTGTATTCCTGATAAAATTATTTCTTTAAAGCCATGTTCTGCTAATTTGTTAACTTCTTCCAATACCTTTTTAGGATCTTTTGAACATACTGATCCCCTTGAATATGGAATTATACAATATGTACAAAATCTATTACATCCATCTTGTATTTTTAAGAATGCTCTTGTCTTATCTTGGTACTCTTCTATGTTAAGTTCTTCAAACTTTTTATTCTTAAGTACTCCTTCAACATGAACTTGTGACTTTCCTTCGTCTTTAGCCTTATTTACATAGTACACAACATCACCTTTGTTTCTTGTACCAAGAACTACATCTACTCCCGGTATTTCTGAAACTTCTTTTGGTGCTATTTGCGAATAACAACCAACAACTGCTATTATAGAATTTTCATTTAATCTTCTTGCTCTACTTATAATTTGTCTTGATTTTTTGTCACCCATATTAGTAACAGTACAAGTATTTATTACATATACATCAGCTGCCTCACTAGCATCTACAACTTCATAACCTTCTCTTATGAACTTTTCAGCCATTGCTTCTGATTCATATACATTAACTCTACATCCTAATGTAGAAAATGCAACTTTCATTATTAATTTCCTCCTAAATCTCCTAGCTCATACTGAACTAAAGAAGTAGCTACAAAACCTGCTGTCTCTGTTCTAAGTATTCTACTTCCCAAAGTTACTATATAAGCTCCATTTTCTTGTAGTTTATTTATTTCATTTAATTCAAAACCGCCTTCTGGCCCAACTAGTATCCCCACAGTTTTAATTTTAGATTTATCAATATCAGTATTACTAAATAAAGTTTTAATTCCAAAATTTTCTGCATTTTCATATGGAACTATAACTATATCTAAACTCTTCATTTTATTTATAGCATCATCAAAACTAATTGGATCTACTACATTTGGTATTAAGCTTCTCTTACTTTGTTTGGCCGCTTCTAAAGCTATTCTATTAAGCCTATCTAGCTTTTTAAAATCACCTTTTAACTTTATATCAACTCTATCTGTTAGAGTTGGAATAAATTCAGTAATTCCAAGTTCTGTACCTTTTTGCACTATTAAATCCATCTTTTGTGCTTTTGGTAATCCTTGAAACAAATATATTTTCACATTACTTTCATTGTTTACTTGAAGTTTTTCTATTATATCAACAATGACTTCTTGTTTAGTTATTATTGATATAACACCTGTGAATTCTTCTCCATCACAATTATTTAAAACTATTTTATCCCCTTCATTTAGCCTTAGTACTTTATATAAATGTTTTACATCATCACCTAATATTTTTGCTTTATTTTCTATAAAATTTTCTTTAGGAGTAAAAAATTTATGCATTGTTCATTCTCCTTAAAACTTATCTTACTTTTGCAACTATACAGTTCCATTCCCCATCTTTATTTATTTCGATTACTTCAAAACCAGTTTCTTCAAGCTTTTTAGTAACCATCTCTACTCTGTCATGTATTATTCCTGAAGTAATAAAGTATCCATTATCTTTTAAAACTCTTTTTACATCTTCTGTTAAAATGCATATAACTTCTGCTATTATATTAGCAACTACTATATCTGCTTTTCCATCAATTACTTCTACTAAATTACCATAAAGTATTTGTATATTATCTAAATTGTTATATCCAACATTTTCTTTTGCAGACTCAACAGCAACCGGATCTAGATCAACTCCTACTGCCATTTTAGCCCCAAGTTTAGCTGCAGCTATAGCAAGTATCCCTGAGCCACATCCAACGTCAAAAACAGTGCTATCAGCTTTTACATACTCTTCTAATGATTGAATGCACATTCTTGTTGTTTCATGTGTTCCTGTTCCAAATGCCATACCCGGATCAAGTTCTATTACTTTTTCGTCGCCTTGCTCTTGGTATTCTTCCCATATAGGTTTCACAACTATTTTTTCCCCTACTTTAGTTGGTTTATAATACTTTTTCCAGTTATTAGCCCAATCTTCTTCAAACATTTTTTCACTTTCTACTTTAGCTAATCCTGTATCAATTCCAAGCTCTTTAAGTTCATCCATTTTTTCATTTATGTACGTTAATATTTCATTTATATTATCTTCCTCTGAAAAATAAGCTTTAACAACTGCTACTTTACCTTTATGCTCTAATACGTTTATATCTGCAAAATCCCAAGTTAATGGACCTTGTTCTCTTTCTAATATGTCATTTGGGTCTTCAATTGCAACCCCCTTGCAATCTAATCCATAAAATATTCCTGAAACAGGTTCTAGTGCTTCACTTTTAGTTATAACTCTAACTTCTATCCAAGTTCCTTGCATTTAAATTCAGTCCTTTCTAACATACTTTGACTAATTTATTATTTTACACGTCTTCACTACAATAGTAAATATTTTATTTAATCAAAATCTATTTATCTTTGCATATATTTATATTATTTTCAATTATACAAATTATAAATATAGAATTTATAATAAATAGCCATTATATCTATAATATAATAAATTCAAATATATTTCTATTTTTAAATTTATATACCTTATTAGCGAATTCAAAAAAGAAGAAGCCTTTTGGCTTCTCCTTAAATATTATATGCTCTTAATTATTAGTTGCATCTTTCTTTCTCTTATTTGTAAGGATACCTCCAGCTATCATTATACTTATAGCTAGTATTATTACATATGAAGAGTTTGTTCCTCCGGTTTCAGGTAAATCATCACCTTTTCCATTTTGATTATTGCTTCCATTATTATTATTTTGATTGTTACTTCCGCCATTGTTATTATTTCCACCATTATTGTTTCCACCATTGTTGTTTGTATTATCTTCATCAGTTTTTGTGATTAAACCTTTAATTGCATTGTTTAAAGCAACTAATGCTTCATCAACAATTTTTTGATCTGCATCTTGATTATCCACTACATCTTTTGCATTAACTAAAGATTGTGATAATACATTCCAACTAGAAGTTGTATATTTTTCTTTATCTAAATTCTCTGCTGAAGCTATTTTTGCATTTAATTCTGTTTTATCTCCCTTCAATACTAATTTATTTATTGCTAAATTAATATTAACTTGTAATTCATCTACCTTTGATTGTTCAATATTTTCGTCTTTTAATATTTCATCTGACTTCTCTAGCAAATCAATTAATTCCTTAGAACTTGCTTTTGTATAAATTGTTAAGTCTGTTTGCTCTAATTTATTTATTACATTTATTAGATTTTCTTTATTAGCTTTTATAGATACCTTAGAAACTGCATCTAATAAGGTTTTAGTTATTCTATCAACTTCCTGTTGATTAGCATCATCTTTCTCAATTATTAGTTGAGCTTCCTTAACTATAGCTTCTAGACCCTCAACTGTTATAGGCTTGTATGACCCAATATTAGAAAGGACTTTATTTGCTACACCTAAAACTGTTTCTAAAGATGTTTTATTTGCTCTAAATACTAAATTCACCATAGCTTCTCCAAGCTCATCCTTAGCCTTACTTATATCATTTTCTGTAGCATCTCCGTTTTCTGCAATTAATTTTGCATTATTTAAAGCTACTATAAATTTATCCCATGATGAACTAGTATATTTATCTTTATATTTTATTAAAGCTTCTCCTGTATTTATAATGCTTACTAATGATGAATTATCAGCTCTATCAACTAGGTTTATCATTGCTTCAAGTAATTCTTCAACCATACTATTAACATCTTCTTGAGTAGCTTCGTTATTATTTAGGATTCCCTCTGCTTTTTCAATTGCCCTCTTCAAACTTTCTACTGATGCAGGTGTGAAGCTATCTTGGTTTTGTAATTTCTCTTTTGCAATCTCTATTGTTCCTGCTAAAGTTTCCTTGTCAACCGCATATTCTAACATACTTGCTGCTAGGGTTAATTTATTAAATGCTTCGTCAACTTCACTTTGTTGTACATACTTATTGTCAAGTATAGCTTTTGCCTCATTAAGCGCCTCAATAAAGTTATTCCAACTTTCTTCTGTATAATCCTCTTTTATTTTATCCTTTAAATCATTGTATAAATTAGTTAATAATGATTTATTAGCTTCTTCAGAATTTATTCCTGGAACAACTAAGTCCTTCATATCCAACCACATAACAACTGAATTATCTTCTGGATTAATTGCATATTCATTTTCTTTATTTTCAAATGCATTTTTTTGTGCTTTTACTTCTTCTTCTGTCAACGCTTTAGAGTAAACTCTGGAACTTGCAAATTTGTAATCACTTGTTCTATTTGTTTCTGGACAATATCCAAGCCATAAGGATTGATCATTTTGTACAACACCATTTGCTGAAACTGGAGCTGTTCCAAGTAGGTTTCCATCAAGATATACTGATAATACATTACCATCATAACTTCCTACCACTTGATGCCAATTTCCTATCCAATTTGACGGAACATCAATAATAGCTTCTTTTGTGTACCATTTATTATCTGTAGATTTAACAAAAATATCTACAGATATTTTTCCTGAACTACCATCTCTAGTCCTTAAGCCAAAGCTACTATCTCCTTTGCCTATAATCATATTGTAGTCTTTACCACTACCAGTAGGCATTACCCATGTCTCAGTTGTAAATGCTTGTTTACCTTTAAATATTGAGTCAAATATATCTTCTTCATTTTCTCCCTTATTATTAGCAAGCTCTAATCTTCCATTTAGCTTAATACCGCTAATATCATCTGTGACTAAAGTAGCACTTTTCATAATAATAGGATTTATTTTATTTTTACTCTTATCTTCTATATATGCTGGAGCTTTTCCATTAATTGCTTCTACATCTTTTACTGCTCTTACAAGCTTATTTTTAAGATCTTCTCCAACTATTTGTTTTTGTTCTTCGCTTAAATTGTCATATTTAAATTTAAGACCCATTATATCATCATATTGAGAATATGAATATACTACTAAATCCTTAATTTCTTTTGATATTTCTTTTTCGTCAAACCCTTTAACATCTCTCCACGCTTTACTTAATTCCATTGGTGACTTATCTGTTGTATATGGTACAATTGTATATTCATAATTATATGCTTTATCATTATTTACTCTGTATTGTGGTAGTGTATCTGGTCCACAACTCTTATTCCCATTACCTTGTGATACATAATCTACTGATAATATTGTTTCTTTTCTTGGAGACCCTAATTCATATGGATGTCTTGTATTACTTAAATCTTGAGCCGTGAAATGTAACGCACTGGCTTCAAGTAATTCCTTGCTAGTTACTAATAATGCATTATTAGTATTTGAATTTTTTAAGCTAATCCATTTAACTCCTGTCAAGTTTCCTGAATCCTGAGTTTTCAAAAATGGATAGAAGAAATTTGATACAGTATTTTCATAAACTCCCACAATTGAAGAAGTGTTTCTATCTTGATAAGATTCTATTGGTCCATTTCCATACCAAGTTACATCTTCATAATTTTCTGGTAAAGTCATTGTTGATCCTACCTTTAGATATCTTCCCATACTTGTTTTAGTTGCATCTACTGTAAGATTAACTGTTATTTCTCCAGTTCCATTTATAGTATATATAATTTTTTCTGTTGCTCCTTTTGCGTTATTTAATACTAAATCACTTGTAATTACAGTTCTTCCATCTTCAGACTTACCTACATTTATACTATTAACAGTTATATTTTGGTTTGCATTTTTCCAAGTGCCATCATAGTTACCATTATCGTTACTTATTGGAGATCTCCAGAAGTTTGGTCTAGGCCCCTCTTCAATTAATACCTCTTCATTATAAACATAGTTATTCATTAATCCTGTTGTCTTGTCTATATTAAAAGAGAAGTTTTCTCCTGATACTAAAAACTCTGATTCTTTTTCCTCTACATCAATATCTTTTTCTGAAATAACTGGAGCTGCCTTCGGCACATTAGCAGCTACTTCAAATTGCTCATGTGAAACTTCATGCCCAGCTTTTCCCCATAAAGTATCTTCCTTTAATGTTACAAAAATATTTAAATAATATTCTGAACCTGCTTTAATTTGCTCTGGCATATTATATGGTATATTTATTGCCTTGGTTTCTTTAGGCGCAACATTTACATCAGCCATTACACCACTATCAATTACTTGACCATCCTCTAATAATTGCCAATTAAGATTATATTCATTAAGATTTCTGAAATTGTTTTCATTGTAAACATTAATTTTTCTTGTAGCAACCTCATTCTCATTGGCTTTAAACCAGAAACTTTGATATTGATATTTTACTTCATATAACTCTGGTTGAACTGTTCTATCAGCTGATATTAATCCATTATTACAGAAGTCTCCATCGTTTGGAGTATCTCCCCAGTCTCCACCATAACCATAGAATTTACCATTTGCTTCTTCATTATAAAAAGTTTGATATACATCAGATGATGCATAATAATCCCAAACGCCATCTGAACTTTCCTCTATATTTTTTGAATAATCTATCCATACTAATACTTTTGATGAATCTGAACTTATTTCAGGATTAACATTGTATTGTGCTTTTAGTTCATCTGCTGTTAATGCATCCTTGTATATACGTGCCATTGATATTTCACCATCAAAACTTCTACTTCTTACTGTATCATATCCAACAGCTACTGGGGCTTCTGTTGAATCAACAGTTACCTTATCTGCTCTAGAAGCAACTTGAACACCATCAATAAATATCTTTAAAGTACTACCATCATAAGTTCCTGCAACTTGATGCCAGTTTCCAACCCAATTTTCTGGGAAATTCGCAGTACAACTTTTCCAACTTCCATTAGTAACTACAAAAAATTCTAATCCACTTCCAGAGCTTTGTGTCTTTAAGGCAACTTGATTATCACCTTTTGAAAGTAATACACTATTCATATTTGTAGATGCTGGTTTTACAATTGCTTCAAAAGTAAATGAAGCATTATCTCCTGATAGTTCACTATTATATAAATTATTATTTTGGGATTCAATTATAGTATATCCATCATATGCTTTACCAGTTATTGATTCTATTTCTGCATTTACTGCTACTCCACTTCCATAAACAGCTCCATTAGCAGAATTACTACTTTGATCCTTAATGCTATATCGCTTTGGTAGTTCAGCTAAACGTGACTGATCCACCCAGTCCCATACAAAGGCTCCTATCATATTTTCTGAGCTTCTTATAGCATCCCAATATTCTTTTAAATTACCTACCGCATTTCCCATAGCATGAGAATATTCACAAAGTACATACGGCATATTTGTTGATGCTGATGCTCTAGACCATGTAGTATCTACAGTTGGATACATATTACTATCTGTATCTACTCCCCCATTCGATCCTAAACCCTCACTATGAACAGGGCGCGTATTATCACGATCTTTAAAATACCATACCATTTCAGGATACAAATTATTTGCCCCATTTTTACTATAAGACATTTCATTTCCTATTGACCACATAACTATAGCTGTTTGATTCTTTAATGTTTGGAATGAAGTATTTGTTCTATCCATTGTAAGTGGTTTTAAATAAGTTCCTATTGCATTTTGATTATTCATTAAACTATGACATTCTGCATTAGTTTCACCCATCATATATAAGCCATATTTGTCGGCTAAGTAATATAAGTATTCATCATTTCCATAATGTGATGTACGAATTGCATTGATATTAAATTGTTTCATCAATTCAACATCTTTTTCTAAAACTTCTCTTGGAACATGCTTACCATACACTGGATCAGTATCATGACGATTTGTTCCTTTAAATAATAGCGGTTGACCATTTATTCTAATAGTATCATAAGATGAAGTTACTCTATTGTAATCAGTTCTATTGTTTACGGCACTACTAGTAAATGTTATTTCTCTAAATCCAAGCTGTTGTGATAAACTTTCTAAATGGCTTCCACTACTATCTTTCAATGTCATTACTAATGTATATAGATTTGGATTCTCTGCTGACCATAATTTAGGAGAAACGATAGTTTTAAGCCCTTTTACTTCTACTGTTTTATTAGATTCTATATTTGATATAGGAATAATCATTTCATCATCTTCTAATATATTAACTCCACTTTCATCAAAAAGTTTTACATCAACTTTATAATTAGAGGAAATTTCTGATGATAAATTTTTTAATTTTAAAGATAAGTCTAATTCTGCGTTAATAAAATTTTCATCTAAATCAGTAACTACTGAATAATCATATATATGTGTACTAGGAGTTGATCTAAGATATACATCTCTAAATATCCCTCCATCATAAATCATATCTTGATCTTCCATCCAGGTACCATCACAAAACTTATGAACTTTTACAGCCAATAAATTTTCTTCCCCTTTAGGATTTAGATAATCTGTAATATCAAAATCATGTGGTCTATAACTATCTTCGCTATATCCAACTTCCTTACCATTTACATATACATAATAAGCTGATTCTACACCTTGAAATGATATATAAACTCTTCCATTATCTTGTATCATATCTTCATTTAATACAAAACTCTTACGATATAGTCCAACAGGATTATAATTCACCGGAGCTTTTGGTACTGTTATATTTTGATCGTATTTACTTTGCCAAGGCATTTGTACATTCGTATATATTGGAAAATCAAAGCCATAGGTTGTCCAGCTTGCTGGTAAAGAAACATTTTTCCACCCATCATTATTATCTAATTCATAATTAGAATTCATAAAACCATTGTCTAAGAACTTCTGTGCTTCACTGGCATTTTGCACTACTGTTAAATCCCAATCATTATTTTTACCTGTTAATAGCTGATAATAATTTGATCTTTCCTTTTCATAATTCAAAGCACCAAGACGAGCTGATTCTACATCATGATAAGCAACTGTTGAAGTAGATGATTCCTCTCTATTTATTCCAAACACATCTACCGCCCTAACTGTTTTACCTTTGAGATCAGTATAATCTATTCCCATATATTCCTTGTGAGTAAATTTTTTATCATTTGGTCCAAGTTTTGTTTCTGCCTGTATTAATTCTGGCCATTTTTCACCCTTCCATGGTGTAATTTCTCGATTTACTGTTTCTATTGCTGCTGCATCTATTGGAATTGATTGTCCTAAGATAGATAAAACTAACGTGACTAAAACACTTAGAGATATTATTCTCTTCTTTCTACGATACATATTTTACCTCCCTAAATTATTGTAAATTATCAAATCAAACACACCTTAATAAACATTTAATTAACTCTAACTTCTATATTTATAGAATAAATTTCCTTAGTAAACGTTTAATGTTGGGGGTTTACTATCCCAGTACAAAATAAGTGCATGTTTGTTAAGGTAATTTCCTACTTAATTATAATACCTTTTGCCAATATTTTACATATGATATTATTAGTTAAATCTTCAAAATTATTAACTTTTTTTACTATTTTAATATTCTCATTATAAAGATAAAAAGTATTTGGATTTCCAAATACTTTTTACTAATGTTATTTTGCTTCTTTAGCAGCTTCAAAAATTTTATCATAACTTGGCTCACTTGTAATTTCATCTAAATACTCAACAAATGTCACTGTATTATTTGAATCTACTACAAAGGATGCTCTTGTTAATAATCCTAACTCTTTTGCATAAGTCCCAGTTGCTTGTGAAAAACTTTTATTTTTATAATCTGATAATGTTTTAACTTTTTCTACTCCTTCTAATCCACACCATCTTGCTTGTGCAAAGGGTAAGTCCATTGAAATTGTATAACAAGTTACTCCGTTTAAGCTATCAACTTCTTTATTAAATCTTTTTACTTCCATATCACAAACCGGGGTATCAATTGATGGTACTGTAAGAAATACTCTTATACCTTTTGTATCTTTTAAGCTAAATTCACCTAAATCATTTGTTGTTACTGTAAAATCTGTCAACTCATCTCCAACATTTAATGTATTGCCTTCTAAAGTTATAGGGGATCCTTTAAATTTTACTTGTTTCATTTTATCTTTCTCCTTACTTTAAGATTTCTATTTTATGTTTTCCAAAAATCTTATAAATTATATGTGATAATTATATTTATCATCATTCTAATTTTTCTTGTAAGTGAAAGCTTATAAAAAAAGGTCATATGTAAGTTTTGTTTTTCCGTCGTTCCATTCCAAGTCAACGCAAACTTACATATGACCTTTTGCCAACTAAAGGAAGAAATTATAAATATTTATTCTATATTATGAATTTTTTATAATTTCTTAAAGAGTAAAAAAGTAGACCTATGTAAATTTCTATACTGTATATTTACTCACTATTTCTCTAAATTCTTGTTCTTTATCTAATACATATTTATTAAAATTTAATTTACTGCTTTGAATTTTTGTAGAAAGTTCATATAATAGTTCAGGAATTTTATTTTCTGGAATATCTCCATATGAATTACCTAATTTAGTTTTTCCTATTCCAAGTTCTCCACCTATAAACAAAGTAAAGCATTCTTCTATTTTCTCTCCTACCCTCTTCTTTTTACCAGTAAATCCTATAGATCCAATTTGATGTACTCCACAAGAATTTCCACATCCTGATATATAAATTCTTGGTAATATATCTAAACAATATTCCTTTTCTTTAAAGTAATTTATAATTGATTTTAGTGTTCTTTGGCTATTACATATTCCAATTTGACATGTTGGTACTCCAATACATGACACACTTTGCTCTAACTCAGTCTTTGCACTCATATTTTCTGTTAACTCTAATAACTCTCTTGCCTCATTACCATTTAGATTTCTAAAATAAATTCCTTCAGTCATTGCTAGTCTAACTTCTATTTCTTTAAAGTTTTTAACTTTATCTAAAATCTTTTTTAAATCATTAACCGCAAGTTGACCACCAATTGGGTGAATATAAACACTATACAATCCTTTTTGTTTTTGTTTAAATATCCTTTTATTATTAATATCTATTTCTATACCCTCTTTAGAATATACTTTATTATTAACTTGTATCTCTAAATTTTCATTGGATTTAACTTCTTCCAAATGTTTTTTATAACACTCTAAGAACTCTTCTTCTCCCATTCGTTCCACAATATACCTAATACGTGCTTTATTTCTATTTTCATAATTTCCTTCAGCCATAAATAATCTTACTAACGCTTCTACATAATAAATTACCTCTTTTGGCTCAATCAGCTCTGTATATTTAATTGCCTTTTTAGGATTTTGACCTAATCCTCCACCTAAGTATAATTCAAAATATTCTTTTCCATCCTTTTCAGTTGCAGCGAATCCTAAATCTTGAATTGTGCAATGTGCTGAATCACTTTCAGTATTTGAAAAGGAAACCTTAATTTTCCTAGGTAATTTATAAGTATATATTCTCTCTAAAAAATAATTTCCAACTGCTAATGCATATGGAGTTACATCAAAAGCCTCACTTGAATCAACTCCTGATAATGGTGATATAGCTACGTTTCTTGGATAATCTCCTCCTGCGCCCCTTGTATATATATCATTATCTAGAGCTTCAATCATTAAATCACAAATTTCATCTATATTTAATCCATGTAATTGAATTGCTTGACGAGTTGTAAAATGTATATTGCTTAGTTTATACTTTTCTGCGAATTCATACACCTTATACATTTCATTTACATTAGTTACTCCAGAAGGAATTCTAAGCCTTATCATAAACTCCTTTCCTCCCTTATGAGCATACACTCCAAATCCTCCAGAAACATGCTTAAATTGCATAATATTTAGCTCTCCATTAAAGAACTTATGTCCAGTTTCCCTGAAACTCTCTATTTCTCCATATAAAACTTCTTTTAACTTATTCATATATCGACACCTCTTTAATAAATTTACACAATATTAATTATATCACTAAATATAATATATATTTAATATTTGTAAAAAAATGCGAAGCATTTTTCAGTTCACAGTTCACAAGGCACAGTGCACA
>VSSQ01000678.1_pt1 | contig 18177 bp, 19 predicted proteins | sample 4763081 | NCBI WGS metagenome assembly VSSQ01 (sample SAMN12137344, study PRJNA551015) | bioreactor metagenome | isolation source: SDC9 anaerobic chlorinated ethene degrading culture | place: USA: Knoxville, Tennesee | collected 2015-01-01
GGCATGTTCTACGGTGGAAAGAAAAATGAGATTGATGTATGCCCCGAAGCTGGAGGAGAAATAGGCGATCTCGGTACCGGGGACCAGAGAGCGCACATACGCCTCCGCGGTGGCAAGATCGTTCAGACAATTTTCGATGCGGAGCATCCCGCCGTCCACTGGGCTGTCGCCGTGGGCGGGGAAATCAAAGCGGAATGCTCCAATGCCATGCTCCGGCAGCGCTTTCGCAATTGCCTGGGCGGAGGGGCTCTCCTTGCTGCTGCCGAAGCCGTGGCTGATGATGACGGCCAGCTTCTCATGACCGTTTATCTGGCTGATGCAGGGAATATCGTACCCGTTTCTGCCGGGGATGGTCTCTTTTTTCATTGTTCTCCTCCGTTATTCCGCGAGCGGCTGACAGCCGGGACACCAGTAAACCGCACCGCCGAGATAGGCGGTTTTCTGTATGATTGAACCGCAGACGGGACAAGGCTTTCCCACCGTGTTTTTGCTCAGAACGGTCCGGTATCCACCCGCGCTGCCAAAGAGGTCCTTTTCGGTATCGCGCCCGCCCAGCCTTGTCATTTCGCAAAGGGTGTCCTTCACCGAGCAGAACAGGCCGTCGTATTCTTCCTCCGTCAGCGTTCCCATTTTCCGCTTCGGGTGGATGCGGGTATGATACAGAATGTCCTGCATCACGCCGTTGCCGAGGCCTGGGATGCGCTGCCCGGTCGCCAGAAACGCCTTGGCGGACAACTTCGTCCATCCTTCCGTGCGCAGTGAGTCAAAGTACACCCTGTCAAAAGCCTTGGATGACGGCTGAGGCTTTTCTTTGGCGATTTTGTAATATTTATTGTCATATTCGCCGTCCAGAAACGCCAGAAGAAAGCCGTACATCTGGACTGTACAGACGAGAACGCTCCCGTCTGAGAGCTCAATGAAAAGCTGGTGCTTGTCAGGCGCCTGATCCGGTTCCCGGTAATAACGCAGATTTGCTCCGTCGCCCAGGACGATGCGGCGGTCGCCGGCGGTGATTTCCACCATGGCGCCGATGCCGCAGCTCTCTCCGATTGCTCCGCCGGCAAGAAGCTTATCATAATCTGCCGGGTCACCGTAATAGAACGCAAATTTGTGGGCAGACGCGTTGGCGACGGCTCTGAGGATGGTTTTTCCCCGCACCGTTTCATTCAGCTGTCTTGCGATGGTAGAGCTTTCGGGCAGTTCAAGCATGATCCGGTACCTCCATTAATCGCCAATCAGGATATATCTTACTTCCGTCAGGGCTTTTCCGCCGATCTTACAGGAAATCGTTCCTCCGTCATTGGTAAAGCCGAGCTTTTCATAGAACCTTATCGCTCTTTGATTGTCTTCCAGCGTCCAGAGATAAATACGGGCGAAACCGCGGCGGTTCAGTTCCTGAACAGAGTTCTGAAAAAGCACCTTGCCGTATCCTTTCCCGAAATATTCCGGCAGCAGATAGAGGGAGATGATCTCACCCCAGCCGGCCATTTTCTCGTCCCTGGCCGGACTGATGGAGGAAGTGCCGATATATTCTCCGCGCTCCAGAAGGACAAAGGAGTTGGACGGGTTTTCCGCCAGAAAGGGAGACCACCGGAGCTCGGAAAGCTCGTACAGATATGCCTGCGGCACCATGCCCCGATACGCATACTTCCAGCTTGCAGCGTAGATACGGCTTATTTCGTCGGCTTCTCCGATTTCCATTTGGCGTACCTCCATAGCTCTTCACCCCTTGCATGAGCGTCATATTTTTACTCAGTGACTCAGTATGTTACGGTATTGCAGTTTTCGCTCACGCGCACACCTCAACCGATCTGCTCCTCACCGAGGATCTCCTTTTGCACTTTCTTCGGAAGCTTTTCCAAAACCAGGCGGTAGGACATGTCGCACATGTCTTTGAGTATCTCGTCCGGTACGGCGCCGTCAAGATAGACCGAGTTCCAGCATTGCTTGTTGCAGTAAAAGCCCGGCACCACATCCGGGTATTCCATCCGGAAGAGTTCGGCAAGCTTCGGGTCGCATTTCAAGATGACCATCGTCCGCCCGTTATGCGGCTGATACTGCGCCTCCGGCGTGCAGACGGCGGCAAACATCTTTCCCCGGACCAGATACCGATGCCACTGCCATTCGATTTTAAAATCCCGTTCAGAGCCTGCTTTTTGGAGCAGGTATGAGTCCAGCCATTCATATTTCATCATCAATCACCTGTTTGAGTAAGTCTTACCAATTTTATCACATCAAGAAAGGGAATGAAAGGAGGTATTATTCCACAAATATTCGGCTTCCATTTGGAAGAGGGCTGCCGCACAAACTCGACCGAACTCTATTATTAAACCGTTGCGTATATGGAGCTGTTAATTCACCGGAACTTACTCAAAGTTGTTTTTCTCCTTGACCAAACCCGCCAACCGTGAGAAAATGGCTGCCGTAGAGAACGCAGCGGCAATTTTCTCAAACAAAATTTTCGAAAACGCGAGGTCAGGCAGAAATGACCAAAGCTACCTTTTCTTACTCGCTGATACAGGCGTCTTTTTGGGCAATTTATGGAACTGTTTATTGCTACTCCGGCGCATACCTGTTGTCTGTCGGGCTCACCAATACGTACATCGGGATTTTTATGGGGTCGACCGTCGGACTGTGCTCCCTGGGGCAGATCTTCTTTTCCGCGCTGCTGAACAACAACCCCCAATTACCGCTTACCCGCTTCCTCCAGATTATGTCGGGCATTATGCTGCTGGGCAGCGTGGCGCTGCTTTTTAGGCCGCCGCGCGTTGTATCCGTGCTGCTCTTCCTGCTGCTTTGTTTTCTGCTGCAGTTGCTTCCGTCCTTCATTAACTCAGTGGGGATGGCGGAAATCCAGCAGGAGGTGCCCATCAACTTCGGCATCGGACGCGGTATCGGTTCCTTTGGATACGCTGTTATTTCCATACTGACCGGCAGGCTGCTCACCGCATTCGGAAATCGTGTGATGTTTATTGTGGCATCCCTGCTTTCGATACTGTTCTTCCTGTCCGTCGTTCAATTTACTTCTGTAATGCGCAGCTGTCACGAGAGGATTCCGGCTCCTCAGGCGGCGGAAGCACCGATGAAACGGAAAATCGGACTGGAAAGCAGTTTTTTGAGAAAATACAAGCGTTATGCCGTTTTTCTGATCGGCGTGGCTGTTATTATGACCGGTCACACGTTTATGTCCAACTTCCTCTACCAGATCATTCGCTTCAAGGGCGGGAATGAGACTTCCACGGGAATCGCCGCCGCGATCGCCGCCTTCTCCGAGATTCCGATTATGTTTGGTTTTGTATATATGCTCAGGGCCGCCCGCTGCGACAACTATCTGCGCGTTTCCTGCGTGTTTTTGGCTTTTAAATTGCTGCTCGTCTTCCTGGCTTCTTCGATCCATATGGTGTACTTTGCGCAAATCTGCCAGATGCCGGGCTATGCGCTCTTTACCGTCTGTGCGGTCTATTATACCGGCACCGTTATTGCGCATGAGGATGTCGTGAGCGGGCAGGCCTATTTAAACGCGGCCTCCATTCTCGGGGCGTTTCTGTCCCTGATCTTGGGCGGCGCGATTATTGACCGGTTCGGCGTTCAGGCGCTGCTGCTCGCCGGTGTTACGGTTATGTCTGCGGGCGCCGCGGTCATTTTCTGCGCGGTCCAGCGGATCAATAAGACCGTTGGTACCGAGTTTCAAAGCGTCAAATAGGAAATCGTATATGAGCACGGAAATAAAGCCAGTCATGAAAGAATAAGATAAAACCTTGAAGCCGCCTTCTTCAGCAGCTTCAAGGTTTTTATTCCACTTAAGGTTCTGAACAGGGAAAAAGGGACGGAAACGGCTTGCCTTGTGATGCGGCGGGAGATAGAATAAATAAAATAGGATGATTAAGGAGGATCGGGAGTGGATGAGCTTATTCTTGAGTTGCCGGAAGAAAAGCATGAAATAAAAGCGAACGGATGGAAGGAAGAGTTTTTCACGCACAACGAGATGGTGATTAACGGCAGTGCCCTCTTTGACCATATGGATTTCAAAGATTGGCTTGCATTCACCAGAAAAAATCGGAATCCGGAAACCGTGACCCACGGCTGGGTGCCCGCCACTACCTTTTTTGCCGTCAGAAAGAGCGATGGGAAAATCGTCGGGATGGTTGACGTGAGGCACAATCTGAATAACGAATTTTTACGGGAGTATGGCGGTCACATCGGTTACTCCGTCTGCCCCGGCGAGCGGGAAAAAGGGTACGCCGCGCAGATGCTGAATCTGGCGCTTGCCTATGCCAGAACCATCGGACTGTCCAGGGTTATGATCGGCGCCTACGCGGACAATCTGGGTTCGGTGAAAACGATTACGTCGTGCGGCGGCAAACTTTTCGAGACCAAGCCTTATGCCGACGGAAAGCCGATGAACGTGTACTGGATTGAGCTTTCATAACAAGACCCTCGCAAATTGGTGCAGGGAAAGAGAGGAAAATTCGCGCCCGTAAAGATATACTTTGATTGTCAGGAGGTGATGGGATGGAGTGGCTGAGCTGCCTCAATGAAGCGGTAAACTATATGGAGGAGCATCTGGAGGATGAAATCGACCTGGAACGGGTGGCACAGATTGCCTGCTGTTCGTCGTTTCATTTTCAGCGGATGTTTTCCTATCTCGCGGATATTCCCCTTTCGGAGTACATCCGCAGAAGAAAAATGACCCGGGCGGCTTTTGATCTGCGCTCAGGCGGTGAAAAGATCATCGATGTTGCGCTCAGATACGGTTACGAGTCGCCGACTGCGTTCAACCGCGCTTTTCAAAGCGTCCACGGGATAGCGCCGTCCGCGGCGCGGGCGGAAGGAGCGAGCCTCAAAGCGTATCCGCCCATCAGCTTCAAAATTACGATCAAAGGAGAAGCTGAGATGAATTACAGAATTGAGAAGAAGGGATCGTTTAAAATCGCCGGGGTGAAGAGGCATTACTGCATGAATGCGGAAGAGAGCTTTGCAAGCGTGCCGCTGTTCTGGCGGGAAGCGGCGCAAAGCGGCGTGATTCCCAAGCTCTGCACCCTGATGAACAGGGAACCTATGGGCATCCTTGGGGTATGTACGGGCATGGAGGGCAAGGATTTCGACTACTTTATTGCCGCAGCCACCGACAGGGAGACCCCGGAGGAATTCACCGACTATATCGTCCCCGAATGCACCTGGGCCATTTTTGAGTGCGTGGGTCCCATGCCCGCCGCCATCCAGAACCTGCAAAAGCGCATCGTGAGCGAATGGCTGCCCAATTCTGGCTATGATTATGCAAACGCACCCGATATTGAAGTGTATTTTGAAGGAGACCAACAGGCGGACGATTACAGATGCGAAGCGTGGCTGCCAATCGTCAAAAAGTGAAGGATTAAATCAGAGTGCCTTGCGGGGATTCATTTCCCGCAAGGCACTCTTTGCGCGGCTCCGCAGAGCCGCGGACTATTTCCCGCTATGTTGAAAATATAGTTTTTCGACAGCCTTAACACCGGGAATATTATCTTCCCCTGTGCTTTTCTTTGCGCTTTCGCTGCTTTAATTCAAATTTAAACTGCGTTTCTTCCTCTTTTCGCTGTTTGGATTTTTCCTTCCTGGCCTCCTTGCCCTCTTCCTGCTGAAGCTTGAGCGCCTGCTGGGATTTGGTGCCCACGCCCCGGGAGTCGAGCTGTTTCCCGATTGCGCGCCGCAGTCCTTTTGGATTGGGCTTTGCCTCAGGTTTCACATCGGTTTTCACCGGCGGGCTGAAGGTCAGCTTGTGCCAGTTGTCCAAAAGATATCCATAAATTTCGAAGTCCTTCGGCTCGGGGCCGAAGGTAATCTTGCAGACCTGCACGGTACCGTCCGAAAACCGTTCAAAAATGCCCACCCAAAACGGGTCCTCGAAAAACACGGTCAGATTGCTCTTGTTTTTTTGTATAACAAATGCCCCCTTGTTTTTACGGCAAAGAACGGACAACCAAGGAGGCAGGTTACTGACAGCTGTGCTGCGTCCGGACTACCAACCGGACCGTGTTTTCATCTTCGCTATATTTACTTGTACAAAATCAGTATAACAATTCCCAAGAAAAAATCAAGACAGCCGGCACATCGCTTCACTGCACAAACGACTCCGGCGTTATCTGCCGCCCGCCAGGCTGTTTGCTCAAGGACGCTTCCTTATGCCGTTTGTTATTTGTGACAAGTTCCTCAAATGTGACGGGAATAAAGCCGTTGATGTCCACCCCCGCGTTGAGGGCGTTGTCCATGGTGCGCAGGAGGGGCCAGTAGCTGTCGTGCAGGTTGTTATGGATATGTCCGTAGATATGAAAACTTCCGGCGTCCATTCCGTTCCAGCTCATCATCGGATAGTGGCAGAGTACAAAATCGCGCTTTCCTTCGCTGATTTCGGAAATACGTTCCACCGAGGCAAAGTACTTGGGAAGGTCGGTCTCCCTCATCCATTCCTTATCGTTGTTGCCAATCACGAGCCTTTTTTCTCCGTTCATCCACCCCAGGTAGTCTTCCGCGCGAACCGAATCGCGGAAAAACAGATCCCCGATGACATATACGGTGTCATTTCCGGTGACGCGGCGGTTCCAGTTTCCAATCAGCGTTTGGTTCATTGCCTCGACGCTCGCAAATGGCCGCTTGCAGTACTGAATAATATTGGCATGTCCGATGTGCAAATCCGATGTGAAGTATATCATTGAAGTCCTCCGGAATCCGTTGGATATTATTTCTCTCTCACAGGTATACGTGCAGCACCGTCCGCATCCTCTCGGGCGAGGTCTTGCGCGGGTCACCGAGGTAGATTTCATGGTGGCGGCGGGTTTCGTCGATCTCGCTTATTAGTCCATTTTTTCCGAGGAAGGCCTCGATTTTGGCCACAGTCGCCGGTTCGTTATCAAAGGGGCCGTAGTGCATATACTGGACGCACAGGCCCTCATTAAAAATCTGAAGCCGCGCCGCAGACGGATCCAAATCCTTCTTGCGACTTACCTCCATGCAGGCCCAGTTAATTCCTCCGGCGTCACGAATTTCGGCTGGCGGATTATGGACATCCAGCAAAACTCCGCTTAGTTGCTTTGGGCTATGCCGGGGACGCCGTTTTTCATTCACCAGAGTCCCTCCAGCGGAGGCGCCACATACTCAAAGTAACCCTCCGGCGTAGTCTTTCCCAGCAAACATATTTTTATGGTATAGTATTTCAGTATACCATACTGTTTAATTTTTAGGGTGAAGTTCAGCATTTTAAAATGAGCCCAAGCAAGATTGATTCCTGCTTGGGCTCAAATTTATTCAGTTCTGTACATTTCCTGCGCAGATTCCCGATCCGCAGCCGGAGCCGCTCCGGCCACCTCCGCCGTGGTTCCCGTTCATACCACCAAACCCGGCCCCCATTCCGGCTCCGGTTCTACCATTACAGCTTCCGTCACAGTTTGCCTGATTTGCCTCCATGGCCGCAACAATTGTGTCTGCCCGTTCCTGCGTCATTGTACCTTCCGCAACTTTTTCAGCCAAATAGGCATTTTTCTGTTCAAGCATCTGTGACTTAAACTGATTGAGTACTCCATACTCGTTAGCGAGCGTGCCATAGGCCTTTCCTGTTTCAGCTTTCTGGGCTGTAATGCTCTCAACCGATTTGCCGGAAAGTCCGGCTACTATCTCAGCCGGGGTATTATACCCAGATGCAGCAAGCGCGGTAACCGAAGTCACACCAAGAGTGAGCACAATTGCGCCGACGATAGCGACTCTTTTAAGATTTTTCATACTGATTTTCTCCTTTTTTATTTTATTTGAGCTAAAGGTTTCTGCCTTAAGATCCTTGATTCCCAGTTGTGTACCGGATAACTGCCATGACTTCTGCACATTTACATCGTTAATTGATTTTTTGTGCTTTCAGTATACCGGAGACTTATGTCAAAAGTGTGTTTTTTATTTTCTGATTCTTGGGCTTTTCAGGCTGCCGGAACGGCATGTTTCTCCAAGTAATCACGCTGATCCTGCGTCATGTTTCCTTTGTCGCTCAGGATTTTTGCTGCAGCATCCGGCAGGTAGGTTTCCTCGGCAGGGTTATAGGGGAGGCCCAGATAGTAAGCTGTAAACATTCTTACGGAAGCGGTTCCAATTTCGTATTGCGAAGCTCCATAAATACTCTCCAGGTCTTTGCATTTGAAATCGGACCCTTTTTCCTCATCGACCCCAAAAGCAGCGGACAGGTCCTCGAGTGGAATACTATAAAGTTTGCTTATTTCGGAAAATGTGTAGGAGCCGCGGATGTCCGAAGGATCATACGCCTCTGAATACTGTGTGTCTTTAAGCTTTGCGGGTGTCTTTGTCGATTCTGTTGACCAGACGCCGGCGGCAGATGTGATAATGATTCCGGCCACAAATATCATTAAAACGATTATGATTGCAGTTTGCGGTTTAATTTTCACTGAGAACACCTTCCTTTCCGGTGGATATAACAACCGTGTCCTTCACCGGGCAGGAAACCTCACTGGTGCATTTGTGACAGCTGATGCACTGGAGATCCCGTATTATTTTTTTGCCGGATACCTCGATATTCATCGGGCACACTCTGTCGCATTTTTTACAGCCGATACATGTGTTTTTGATTCGCCTGATTTTGAAAATGCGTATTGGGTTGAACAGACCCAGCAGCGCGCCATATGGACAGAGGTACTTGCACCATGGCCTTTCAATAAAAAGTGACAGCACAGTAATGACGCCGAGCATTATGTATGCGGATACTGCGACCTCGTTTGTAAAGAAATTGAAGAGCGCATAGTACGGATCAACCGACTGAAAGACCAGCTTGGCGGAAACTGCGGTCTGATACAGGACCATAATCAAAACCAAATATCTGAGATATCTCAAAATACGGTCGATTTTGACCGGCATAAGCTTGTTGTATTTTTTCGGGAAGAGTTTTTTGCCGAGCTTGCCGATCCATTCCTGATATGACCCGAACGGGCAGATATATCCGCAGAATATAGTACCGAAAAGAACTGCTGCAATCAATCCGAGAATCATCAGAACAAAGGATGAGCTGTGTATTTTTTGAATAAAGCCGCCGGTTGTTACAAATTCATAAATGGTTACAACTCCGCCGAACGGGCATATTGCGTGAAGCGATGCATCGGGCAATAACGGGATAGAAATTCCTTTTTCCGCAAGCCATTTACTGACGGCAATTAGGAACACAAGGAAGAATACAGAGATCTGAACGATTAACCTGACGGCAGCGGCTTTTTTCTTTTCGTTTTTCAAAGGTAAGCCCCCTTCCACTGCCTTAAGAATAACTGTAATTAATGGCAAAAGTATGTTTTTTGAATTCTAAAAGAGTGCTATTTGAAAGGGAAAGACATATTTTTGCCACTCATTCATTTCCTGATATGATATAATCGAACGTAAGAATAATAGTAGGGGTGATTATATGCCGACTGTATTGATTGCTGACGATAACAGACAAATTACATCCATCCTTGAGGAATACGCAAAAAAAGAAGGGCACACACCCTACGTCGCATTTGACGGGCAGGCGACCCTGGATCTGTTTTATAAAATTCATCCCGATGTGGTTCTTCTGGATGTTATGATGCCAAAGATAGATGGTTTCGAGGTCTGCCGTGAAATACGAAAAAGTTCAAACACGCCGGTAATAATGATTACAGCCAGAGGCGAGGATTTTGAGCGAATTATGGGACTTGATATCGGCGCGGATGATTATATTATCAAGCCATTTTCACCAGGTGAGGTAATGGCGAGAATACGTGCCGTCCTGCGGCGCATAGTCCGAGATGAAGTGCAAAGCAGGCAAATTCTCTCTTTTTCAAATCTGACAATCAATCTTGACGAATATATTGTTGCCGTTGACAGCAGAAAAGTCCTGCTTACAAAGAAAGAAATTGAAATCTTATGGACACTTGCTACAAACAGGAACAAGGTTTTTTCCCGCGATAATCTTCTGAACAGTTTGTGGGGCTACGATTATTTCGGAGATACCCGCACGGTGGATTCGCATATTAAGCGTCTGCGCGCAAAGCTGGATGAATATCCGCACGAGAGCTGGGATATCAGGACTATATGGGGCGTCGGCTACAAATTTGAGGTAAAATCAGATGAAAAGTAGGATTGCACGCAAGTTAATGTTATACTTTGCTGCCGCCCTGTTTTTGCTTGCCGTTGTTATCGGAGTGATATTCATTATTCTGTTCCGGGCCCAAACAATAAAGGATCATAAAAATGATCTGGAAACGCGGGCTGTCTCCATAGCCGGCGCTTTGTCTGAGTATATGGGCGGTGCCGGTACGGATGGAGCCAAAGGAGCAATGGGAAGTGGAAAGGGAGGCTATGGCGCATATCTGCGGTTTATTGACGACATTGCAATGAGTGATGTCTGGATTGTGGACGAAAACCTGAATCTAATCACCAATAACCAGATGTCGGGGCAGAGTTACAATTATGCCGATTTACCGGAGGATGCAGATCTTGTTGTAAAAGAAGTATTCGGAGGGAAAACCACTTTCAGCGAAGGCTTCAGCAGCCTTTTAAGCGTCCCGACGCTGACAGTCGGAACTCCGATCAAAGTTGGCGGACAGATTATCGGAGCCGTTCTGCTTCATTCCCCTGTTGAAGGCATAAACGACGCAACAATGCAGGGGGTCGGTATATTAGCCGTCAGCATTTTAGCCGCGCTTGTTCTATCCGTAGTCTTATCAGTGTTTCTTGCCCTTGCTTTTACAAAGCCTTTGAATAAAATGAAGGAATCTGCTCTTTTGCTTGCCGAAGGCGACTACACAGCAAGAACCGGTATACAGCAAAAGGATGAAATCGGCGAGCTTGCGGGAGCTCTAGATGTTCTAAGTAAAAGGCTAATGATCGCCAAGACCGAGAGTGATAAACTGGACAAGCTCCGCCGGGATTTTGTTGCAAACATATCTCATGAACTGAAGACGCCGGTAACTGTTCTGCGCGGCTCGCTTGAAGCTCTATGCGACGAGGTTGTAACGGAGCCGGAACAGGTAAAAAGCTACCATCAGCAAATGTTGAACGAGAGCCTTTATCTTCAAAGGCTGATAAACGATCTCTTGGATTTATCCAAGCTTCAGAATACCGATTTCAAGATGGAAATGCTGGAGTTGAACATTTGTGATATTTTAAGCGACGCAATACGAAGCGCCGGACATCTGGCCAAGGCAAAGAATGTCGAAATTCGGCAGGAGTTTGATATGCAGTCCATGATGGTCACCGGAGACTATGGCCGGCTGCGGCAAATGTTCCTCATTGTACTGGATAATGCCGTTAAGTTTTCGCCCGCTGGCAGTAAAATTCATGTTTCTCTTAATAACGGGGCCGTAACGATCAGCGATCAGGGAAATGGAATCGCAGAAGAGGATCTGCCTCACATTTTCGACCGATTTTATAAAGCAAAGTCAGAGGAAAACACAAACGGGTCGGGGCTTGGTCTTGCTATCGCCAAGCAAATCGCCGACAGGCATAATATCGGAGTGGCTGTCACAAGCCAGTTAAATGAGGGTACTGAGTTCCGATTTAAATTCAAATAAAAATTACTGCTGATCAGCAGTAATTGAAAAATTGCGGACATGGTCCGCCGTGTTGTTTTCTTTATTTAAGTAACAGCGCGATACGGAGGATGTGTTTCGGGAGGTACTTTTGGCAGAAATCTTTCGCTACGTGGCAAAAAGCCGACGTCAAGTCTTCTCAGTAAATCTGAACCGTCACATCAGTCTGCCCTAAAACCTGCTGCCATAAAAAAACCTGCACGAGATATTTACCCTTGGAAAACACGAAGACGCCCTCTTTGCTGCTGTCGTCGAAGTACTCCTGATAGTCGTTATATACGGACAGCGCGGCGCGGTACGGCTAAACGACAGCTTCAAAATCTTCATTTTCACAATATTGTATCCCGTATATTTTGAAAAACTGTCCCCGGCTGACGAAACGGGGCTGAAGCCGTCTTCATCCGAGAAATTTACCGTTGGAATGAGCTCACCTGGATACCATGCAGGCGCCTGGTCCTGACCTGCCGCCGCGCTAAATTGTTTGGATATTTCCATGAGAATTTTCATGTCCTCCGGGTCGTTAGGGTCAAGCCCCGTGAGCTTCTCGCTGTCTGGCAGAGTACCGCTTATATCGGTAGCCTGACGGCACAGATCGGAGAGAATCCTCTTCGTTTGAGACGCTTCGTTTTTTAGAAAGTCAAATTCTGATTGGGGACAAAGCCGCCCGAAGAAGCACAGGCCTTTTCCCACAGGCTCCAGAACAGTTTGGTTCCCGTCCAGCAGCAGCAGAAAATCACCGGAATCCGTATGAATACTCCCCATCTGAAAAAACCGATCCTCAAGCCCTCCGCCAGACTGCTTATAATTCTCTTCGTCGAATGGCTCAAGCGTAAACGTAACTGTTTCGTCAAAGTTCTCAAGAACCGCACCGTCCCCCTGGACGGACAACTGACCCGAATAGATTTTTTTATCCGCGGCGGGGCCCGCCAAAAGTATGGCGGTGCAGTCTCCGCCTCCGCCTGAATAGGTACCTGACCAGAGACTGTTGATGTAAATAAGACTTTCCGTATTTGAAGACACGACCGTGGTTGATCCATTTTCACCTGTAATCAGATCTCCATGAAAAACAAACTGTGCGTGTTCGTGTAAAGTGATTGTCAACGAGGCTTTATCTCCCTCTTGTGTCAGCTGAAAGTGCAGATTTTCCTGTCGAATGGATCCATCCTTATGTATGTTCAGCCTAAAAGGAGCGTCAAGCAGCATGGTGTCCATAGTCCTGTTCTCAATCAGCTCACCGGTCATCGCGAGACAACTCGCCTGCCCGAATTTTGCATGAATCACATTTTAATATAATTTTTAAGAAATAAGCGGATTCTCGCCGACTGATTCTTAAACCGTTGGATCAGGAATCCCGACAAAATACCTGCCCTTTAAAAAAGGACAGGTATTTCCTTGAATTATCATTTTGGCGTATGCCGGATCTCGATCAAATAGGAGATGGACCCGGCGGCTGAGCCTTCCTCCGGGTAAGCGATCGTGTCGGTCTTTGTGAAGCTCTCCTTACCCATGATCAAGTTTTTATTTTGAAATGGCACTTCAAAAACATATCCGCCCGACTCTGACTGATAGTCCAGAAAGAGTTTCTCGGCAATAAAGTTGACAAAGCTGTACTCATCTGCGCTGCGCTCGTCGAGTTCGGGATTATACCAGACTTCCTGTTCAGCGCCTATGGTATCAACCTGCACCTTGATTTTTTCGCTATCACAGGGAGAGAAATCGACAAACTTAATCTTGACGGGGTATTCATTCGGAAAATCGATTTTTGCCGCACCGGGTCCGCTGTGCGTATAAGTTAAATATTCGCCGGTACCCGTCCCGGTAAAAGAGTTCTTATTATTTTCATCCAGAAAGTTGACTTCCGTCTCGCCTTCCAGGGTCATCTTCTGCTCGGCAATTCCCGCATACACCGAAATGTTAAATTTCACCTCAAAGGTCATGGCCTTTTTAAGCTTTTCCAAATAGTTCCGCGTAAAATCTGCCGAAGCGGAGAAATCGGAAGCCAGAACAGCGCTGCCCTTGACCAGTGCGATCGCGGGGCCAAGTGCTTTATAGTCGTGCTCATCCCTGATCTTGCGAAGCTGCTCGTCGGCGGCCCGCGCCATCCATTCTGAGAAGGTCTCCATATAGCCTGGCGGAACATCCATACCGATCGCTCCCATCTCCTTGATGATTTTGAATGTCAGGTTCATGACGGGGATGAGCTTTTCATTGTCATTTCGATATGTCCGTATAAGCTTATCAGCTTTTTTTAGGTCGCGGCTGAGAAGCAGCCCGGCGTAGTAAAGCGCGTCCGTTTCTCCGCCCAGTTGCGCGACCTGACGCCCGGTTCCAACGAGCCGACCGGCAAGCGCATATTCTGGGTCCAGCGCACTGCGGATATAGGCGTCCAGTGCTCGGTTCCTGCTTTGGGAGGCGTTTTCCCCTTCCTTTTCCTCGCATTCAAAGGTATAGTCCTCCGAAATGGGCGGTGCGGTGATGGGAGTTTTCAGTAAAGCCTTGACCTCATCAAGCACCACCGCGTAAGCCCCGGCCGCAAGCCCCTGCGCCTCCTTAATCTCCGATGAACCTGTAGGTGCGTAGACAATATAGCCGGAAAAATGCGAAACGGATATCCGTATGTCTTTTTCCGTGTCTTCATGCACAGCAAAGTTCAGGTTCTCGCCCGCCCCGTCCGCATAAAAAACACAGGTTTCTTCCTCGGCGGCCGGGCCGGTCACCGTGAGCGTCGCCGGAAGGGTAAACTGCAGCCCCTCCGGCTGAAAAACTACACCGGCTAGTTGCTTGCCTGAGACGCTATCCGTTTTAACGCTCTCGCATAGCTCCATTGTAATGGTTTCGCCAAACGGGAGGGCATTTTCCGGCACCTCCAGCCGCCATTGGTTGCCCGCAGCATCCTCAAGCTCGACGAAGACAGCGCCGCCGAGCGGGGAATAAAACACAGAGGCTCTTTTGCCCTCCGTGGAGGTCATGAGAGCGCTGCCCAGCGAATAGCCTGAAGCTGATTCGGACAGTGCTTGCGTTAAAAGCACCTCCTGCGAATCTATGACACTACCGGATTGTGCTGAAACTGTATTCGTTGTGCCGCCCGCGCAGGCGCATGAGCACAGGAGCAATACAGAAATTAAAAAAGCACATATGCAAAATCTTATTTTCATCCGATCAGATTTCCTTTCGCGCCCAGCCAGATTACCCCAGTTTATTTACGCCCGCGCAATATGGGTGGCGGAGCGCGTTTTAACGCGCTCCGCCTTGTGTGTTTGCGGGTTCAATATCAATGCATGGTTTCGTAAGTCCTGACAGTCATGAGTATGGCTGCCTCTCTTGTCGCCATGCCGTAACCGGCCGCCGTTTGGGCCGTTGTGGTTGCCTTCGGCATGAAGTTGCCGGAGTCATCGCCCTTGATGATGCCAAGCTTTGACATGTACTTAGTCGCGTCGGCCGCCCAAGAGGAGATATCCTTGAGGTCCGGAAAGTCCTTGACGCTCGCGATGCTGTAATCGGCACTCGGCGCAATGGCCTTGATGGCCCGGAAGAGCATGGTCGCGCACTGTTCCCGGTTGATTAGAGTTTTCGGAGAGAAGGTAGTGGCTGATGTTCCCGTCGTGATACCCAGCGCATAAGCCTTTAATATTTGGTTGTTCGTTGTGTCGGCAAACGGATTGGGGGACACGGGTGTGGCGGCGCTTTCCGTAACTTTTTCATAAAGAAGTACGGCAAGCTCACAGAACTCTTCGCGGGTAATGGGCTTTGTCATATCGGCACCTTTCAGGATGTCGGGAATAAGGCCCAGTTCGTTCGCCTTTTGCAGCTCAGGTTCAGCCCAGGTGCTGGCGTCGGCGTAGAAGCTGCCTGAACCGATGGTCACTGTATTGGATACGGGGGAATAGATCGGCTGAACATCCGGCCAGCCTTCGTAGTAATCGTAATAAACGCGAAGCTGATAGGAGTAAACGTGATTTTTAATATCGACGGAGGTCAGGCTGCCCTCGTCAATAGGGTCGAACGTAATTGCAAAGTTTCCGGCACTGACGGGCGCTTCGCCATCTTCTCCGCCGGTATAGACGTTGATGTATCCGCCACCGCCATAATCACCCCAGGAGCCGTCGTCAACCTTCATCGAGTATTCCCAGAAGACGGAGCCGCCGCCGGGCGCCTCGCTGTCCAGATTGAGAACGCTCTGGGGAAAATATACCTGTGCCTCAAAATAAGGAATGCCATCCTCATAATGTCTGAGCTCGATACTTTTGATCGATGGAGCTTCCAGTGAAGAGGGGACGCCCTCGGGCAGCGCGGCCAGCGCACTCACCGGAAACATCGCGACGACCATCATAAGCGCAAGCGAAAAGGTCAATAACTTCTTCTTCATATTAATATCCTCCCATTAATAAAGTTTGAATTTTCCCGGACCGGCGTATGTTTATTGTCGTCGCATACGTCGCCCCGCTCAGATGGGCTTTGCTCCTGTATCCCGATAGTGGATGATCAGTTCGGCCCTCGTATTCACGTTCAGCTTCTTATAAACGCCCGTCATGTGCGTATTCGCCGTGGAGTACTTGACGGAGAGCCGCTTTGCGGACTCTTTCAGGGTATAGCCCTCCAGCAGCAGAAGAAAAAGCTCGTGCTCGCGTGGCGTCAGAAAAGCGAGCCGCCTGAGCCGCTCGTCGGCGTATATTTCCGGAACTTTGTCGTCTGGCGGTGTTTCACCTTCTGTCTTTTCTGGTTGGGGCGCATCCCGTTCGCGTCGCGGCGTCCATTTTTGCTTCAGAACCTCAAATAACTTCACGTTTCCACACCTCCCGCTTTTGAGGCTTTGGGTTCTTGATGCCGGGGTTATGGGTTCATTCTGAACGGCAACCGCCGGATCGTCTATTCATTAGTTCACCTGAAACATAAAAACAGCGCCTCATTAGAACTAATGAGGCGCTGTTTTTATGTAATATTTCTCTATTCTGCGATGAGATCCTTGAACTTGAGGAGAAGCTCCGTTCGGCTATTGATACCCAACTTCCTGTAAGCCGAGGTACAATAGGTGTTGACGGTGGAGTAGGCGATGGGGAGTATCGCTGATATCTGCCTGAGTGTGTAACCCTGCAAAAGCAGACTGCATACCTCGGCCTCACGCTTACTGAGGGCATGGGGTTTAAACATGGAGAGCCGCCCTCCGCCAACTTCCGTATGATTGGAATCAAATCCCCAATCGTTGACATAGTCCGCACGCTCCATAATGGGCGATACAAACATAAACGCAATCATAACTACCGCCGAAAAGACGGAGGCAGAAATGGAGATTTCAAATGTTCCGACCCGGCTGATCAAATTTCCAACCGCAATGCCAGCCGCGCCGCCGCAGACACCGATAAAGAGAATAGACAGCCTGATATAGCGCATACTATCGTATTTTTTTCCAATGACACCGATAATATAGTACATATTAATCATTCCAATGGTACTTCCAATCCCGAGCAGAACGGCAAAGGGCACGGCAAGCCGAGGAGCCTGTGGAATAAATGCGTTGCACAAAAGTCCGATAGCGACGCTTGAAAAGGTCAAATTTCCGAGCCATATGTACGCTTTTTTTGTGAAGGCATAGACGAGCACATAAAAAAGACACCCCGCGAGACCACCGATGTAATACCCCGTAAGGACAGATGAACCGGCGCTGACTGCCGCAATGTTGAGAATACCCTTACCTGCGCCCTTGCACAGAATGGCGATGGCGCAGTTGAAAAGCATGGACAGATACACACGCGGACTCATGACTGGCCGTTCGACGGGCTCTTCGTTGTCTCCCGTTCGGTTTTTCTTATTCCTGAAAAACAGGACTGCAATCAGAGATGGGATAAGAAGCGCAAAGGACATGATAGGCTCCGCTGCACCGGAAGAGCTGTGCTCGTTCATCAGGGATACCACCTGGATCAGCACGTTACTGGACACAACGGCATAAAGCTTCTCGGTATTGTTCAGCGTAAAGACAAAAGGAATCAGAATACAGATATTGACACAACCGATGGCAACAGCACCAGACACAGCAGCGAACATTTTAAGCGAATCGGATGGCAGTGTATAAAAAAAAATCATGCTTACAACGATCAGCGCCGCACCGATTCTCAAAGCTTTGACATACCATTCCCGCCGTATGATAAAAACAAACGCAGCCGATGAGAGCAGATTGACGGTGTGCATAAGGCTCCTGATCTGGATGTCAAAAACTGAATCCGCGACTGGAGACGCTGTCCACCAGGTTGCAAATGCGACTACCCAGGCATAATAGAGAATCCACATGACTAGATATGGCGCGTTTTCTCGGCGAAGCCCGCGGGGATGGACAACATTGTCAGAAGATATTATATCTTTAAGTATCGTTCCATATTGATGATTTAATTTCATTTTTAACCTCGGTATAAAAGTTTTTATTTGTACGGCAGCAAGCGAACCGCGTCCCATCTTCTGGAAAGCGGCCTCATTCCTTGTCAGTGCAGCATTCGGGTGTCTTCCCTGAAAACTTTCTTTGACGGATTGCCCTCGACACGCCAGATCTGTTTTCTTTTCAAGTCGTAAACCACCGACCAAACCGTATCGGCATTGGCCTTTCTGTCATACTGGCACA
>VSSQ01000680.1_pt1 | contig 18124 bp, 15 predicted proteins | sample 4763081 | NCBI WGS metagenome assembly VSSQ01 (sample SAMN12137344, study PRJNA551015) | bioreactor metagenome | isolation source: SDC9 anaerobic chlorinated ethene degrading culture | place: USA: Knoxville, Tennesee | collected 2015-01-01
TGTGGATTACTTTCACAACCATTGTTTGTCCGGCAGCCTGCAGAGCGGATACAGAAAATTCGACAGGAAAATAGTTGTTGAAAACCACTTCCCTGTTTCCTGTCAGCGACGTGACTGCCGCATCGGTCAGCACAGTTGTATCACCCACCGGAACGGAGAAGACCGGAACCTGTATCTGTTCGGCAGCCGTAAGCGGATTCATGCCTGCATTGCTGATGCCATCGCTGACAAGCACAATTCCGATAAGGTTTTTATTAATGTATCTTGTCCGGATCTCGCTGAACACATTTCCGATATCGGTCAGACGGCCGGTGTAGTCGTTTTTTGCTCCAGTATACAACGAGTCGCTGAAATGGTAGCGGGCAACTTTGGTTTCTCCGCTGATGCCGGACGACCAGTTGTCAATCAGGCCTGGAAGCTTGTTCCGTACAAAATCAGAATCCCGTGAAGCCGTCATCGACATTGAATTGTCGGATGCAACGACCAGCACGGGGTTGTTTACAATTTTCACATTGAATCGGATCAGTGGCTCAAGCAGAAAAAACGCCAGCACTGAAACGACCACAAATCTGAATGCAAAAAGCAGACGACGTATTCCCGGACGCCATTTTTTTGATTTCTTTCCGGTGTACAGAATGGCAGCGTAAGCAAAACCGAGAGCTATACACAGGATTAAAAACCAAAGCGGATATCCGGAAATGATGCCCATAGCGGATTATTGTTGCATAGCTCCGCAGACACTGATCACCTGACCCGAGACATAGTCGGCCAGATCAGAGCCGAGGAATACGGCTACATTCGCAACATCTTTGGTTGTTCCGATTCTTTTCAGAGGAATATCATTGATCCATTTGTTGCGGATATCTTCGGGCAATTTGGCGGTCATCTCGGTTTCGATGAAACCCGGGGCAATGGCGTTGCAGTGAATGTTGCGTGAACCGAGTTCCTGTGCAATACTCTTGGTGAAACCAATGATACCGGCTTTCGAAGCAGCATAATTTCCCTGTCCTGCATTGCCTTCAATACCGACGACCGAGCTCATATTGATGATGGAGCCGAAACGTTGTTTGAGCATGACTTTCTGAATGGCTTTGGTCATGTTGAAAACCGATTTCAGGTTGACAGTGAGAACAAGATCCCAGTCCTGTTCGGTCATCCGCATAAGCAGGTTATCGCGGGTGATACCGGCATTGTTTACCAGAATGTCGATTACCGGAAATTCGGCAGTGACATCGTTGATCAGCTGTTCGCAGTCGGCAAATACCGATGCGTTGCTGGCAAAAGCTTTGGCTTTGACACCCAGTTTTTTAAGGTCTTCAACAAACTGCTGTGTTTCTTCGGTCACAGCCAGGTCGGTTATAATAACGTTTGCACCGTTTTCGGCATAGGTTTGCGCAATGGCTTTCCCGATTCCTCTTGCTGCGCCTGTGATGATGGCGGTTTTGCCTTCCAGTAATTTCATGTTGTGATTTTTTTGGTTCTAATTGCGGCTGCAAAAATACAACAAATGTGGGAATATGATAATGCGCTGGTGTTCAGTTGCTGACAGAGCGAATTAAAGTGAAATGCGCAAAGTCAATTGCTTAATGCTTAACACTTAAAAGTTTACAGAAGGGAACAGCTGCATTTCTGATTCAATTCGGATTTTTTAATAATGTTATAACGAGATGTTTGTTTTTGTCTGTGAATTGTGTTATTTTAATAAAAATAATTTATCTTTGGGCGAAAGAAACACGGCTAAACTCCGCGAAGTTGAAGAACGGGCTTTCTGCATACTTTAGCACAAGATGGGAAAATGAGAAAGATGATTGAAGAGAATTATTGAAATTGATAACAATTGAGAACCATGGTTAAAATGGCTGCATTCCGGATTCTTAGTTTTATAAAGTTTAAACAGCCTGTTTCTGTACACAGTACACTTGTTCCCTTGTTACTTGTATTCGTCGGAATTAGTTTGTTCTCTTCCTGCCAGATCGAAAAGCGGCAGTATATGAACGGGTTTTTCATCGGAAATTTTGCTACGGGGCACAGCTTCCGTAATGAAAGCCCAAAATCTTGCGACACTTTTTTTGACAATGTGGACACAGTGCAGATTGCCGGTGACGCCAAAATACAGCAGGAGAAAACTTTAATACCGGTTCGGTCAAGTGATTCTTTGCAGATTGAAAACTCGACAAATGGGAAAGTGTTTTCTAAGAGTATTTTAAGTATTGAGTCAGGAATATTGCCAGCTTTTAAAAATTCATTGCTTAGCAAGACATCATTGTTGACAGCTGTCCCGGCGCATTGGGGCAAGGGAAAATTGCACCCATTGGCAATTCTTGCATTATCATTGCTTGGGTTGTCCATCGTTTCATATTTATTGTTTGCTTTTCTTTGGGTTCCGGACTTTGTTTTATTGCTGAGTCTGTTATTTTACATCTTAAGTATAGTGGCATTCATATTTGCCAGAAAGAAAACCTTGCAAAATAAGGATGAATGGTCGGGAATTGTTTTTATAAAGACAATCCTGACAATTGAGTTGGTTTTGCTAAGTATTTTGCTCATTGCATTTGTGGCTGCTTGGTTTCTTGTGCTTACAATATAGGTCGTCAACATTCAGGATTATGAAAACAAAATCAATCAGAAATATTATCGCTCTCGCACTCTTTCTGTTCACTGTCACTGCCTGCAGCAAGTTTGAGGATGGTCCGAAAATCAGTTTCAGGTCAAAAATGAAAAGAATCTACGGAGAGTATCACATTGAATATTTATCAAAAAATGGTGCAGATTTAACTGACTATTGGAATAAGTATTATGATTTATCTTTTAAGTTCTATTCACCATTAGGAGATAGACCGGATGATACTCCTGGGGTGAAAGTTTATGGGGAAATTGATTCTTGTGGGTACTGGAAGTTTTATGAAACAGATTATGAGGGAGGTTGTTTTGATGATGGATCTTCGGTGTTTTTGTACATGTACAACTATATTATTGACACTACTTTATACCCAAACAGATATTTCTATCCGCTTTTGATTGTTGGTGAAGATCAAACACCTGTTTTTGAAATATCACGGTTATCCAACGACGAAATGTGGATTACCCACACAAAAGGAAGTGATGTTTACGAAATTCATTTTTCAGAATAATCTGCTATGAAAACAAAATCAGTCAGAAATATTATCGTTCTCGTTTTCATTCTGTTCACTGTCATTGGTTGTGGCAGATACGAGGATGGGCCGTGGATTAGTTTCAGGAGCCCTGAAAAGAGAATTCCCAGTCATGTTTGGTATGTTGAATCATTTATTAAGAATGACATAGACTTAACTGTCGTGTGGAAAGACAGTTATGACTTGGGATTTGATTTTCATCCATACACTGAAAATTATCCGCAATCACCAAATTCAGGTATTAACGTTTTTGCCAACAGTCAGGATTATTCTTATGGTTTTGGCTTCTGGCATTTTCATGTTATAAATTTCCAGCATAATTCATTTGATAAGACAAAACTCAATTTATGGTTTAGTTTAGTTGACACATCAGGTGTTGAGTGTAATGATACACTTGGAATTTTCCCTCTACAAACTCACATCTTTATTGAGTATGAAATAAACCGTCTTACCAATGACGAATTGTGGCTTCAACATACGGACAGTATTGGAAACAAATACATCATCAAATTGAAATAACCCTGAAAAACTGCGTGTCCCGGATTGAGATCCGTAAACTGCGCACGAAAACACTGACCCATGAAAATAAAGATATTCAGAAATATTTTCGTTTACGTAGTCATCTTTTCACTGCCGCAGTCAAATTGAGCCCTGCTTCTGCCATTCTAAGCTCTGCTTGCTGTCATGCTGAAACCACCAGCAAGGCGTGCCTAACAACCTTAAACCTAGTGACACTTGGGCAAACAGATCATTCCATCGTCCGCCGAACTTTGTCAGGCTTAGTATTAGCCGGCGGTCATGGAACCGTTCTGTTTGCCGAAAATCAACAAAAACAAAGTCCAAAGTGTAGAACGAGATCCCGGCTCTGCGGCCGGGAACTTCAATTGACTATTTTGATGATTTTCTAAATCTTAAGCACTTATGTCATTAGCAGCGGTTCAGATTGTTATTGGAACGAAGCTCGAACAGCTGGATACACTTTGTCGATCCCGAATGCTATCGAGAATGATCAACAAGACTGACACCGTCGAAACAGTCAGCTTCTGATCACTGATACTTATACCTTTTAATGCTCTTCTTGGGTGTTTTTTCGAATTCTTCCTTCATGATTTCGAAGTCTGAAACGCGCATATAGGCAGCCAGGTGGTGATTGGCTTCCTTCATGATTTCCTTTATTTTGTGAGGCAGCTGCTCATCTGTAATCCCGTGTTTTTTCATATACTCGGTATCCGGTACAATGAGTGCCACGGGTTTATTTTTTCTTTCCACAACCAGGACTTCGAGAAACAGGCGGAAATTTGCAAGCACTGCTTCAATTTCTTCAGGATAAATATTTTGTCCGGATGCACTCAGGATCATATTTTTCATGCGACCGCGGATGAAAATGTTCCCTTTTTCATCAACGGTACCTATGTCGCCGGTGTGCAGCCAGCCGTCATCATCAATGATGGCTTTGGTTGCTTCTGGATTTTTGTAATAGCCAAGCATGACATTACCGCCTTTTACCATAATCTCTCCACTGATGTTGGCAGGATCCGGGGAATCAATTTTGAGTGTCAGTTGTTCAACAATTTTACCACAGCCCTGCAATACCGTTGTTTTCCAGCCGCGATACGAAATCAGCGGTCCGCACTCGGTCATGCCATAACCCACTGTGAACGGAAAGCGCAATTTGCGGAAAAACTTCTCGGCTTCGGGATTGAAAGTGGCTCCGCCGATGACTATTTCGCGGAATTCTCCGCCAAAAGTGGCGGTTAGCTTTGACTTGATTTTATTGAGCAGAATGCGGCGGATGCCGGGAATTGCCAGCAGTATTTTCATGGCCGGTTTGGAAATAACCGGGCGAAGCTTTCCGTTGTAAATTTTTTCAATTACCAAAGGAACCGAAGGAATCAGATTGGGTCTGACTTTCCCGAAAGCCTCAGTTATGGTTGACGGTGCAGGGGTTTTGGTCAGAAAAGTAATATGGCACCCCAGCGTAAACGGGAACAGAAATTCAACCAGGCATCCGAAGGCATGCGCCAAAGGAAGGAACGACAGAATGCGCTCGCCGGGATCCATAAACATGTATTTCCGGGCGAATTCAATGTTCCCCAGTAAACTGCGCTGAGGCAGCATTACACCTTTCGAGAAACCCGTTGTTCCGGATGTATAACTGATCACAATAAGTTCATCCGGAGTTTGATGCCGGTAGCTGACGTCTTCCGGCCTGATTCCGTCGGGGTGAGCTTTTTTGAATTGTTCAATGGCCTCCTCAAAGCGATCGGCTTCCTGCTGTTTTGATGCAGCAAGAATGGAAAAGTCACGAACGCGCAGGGCTACAGGAATAGCCGGCATTTCGCTCAGAATGAGTGTGTTGTAAATAGCCTCTTCGCAAAAGAGCAGAACGGAGTCGCTGTGGTTGACAATTGCGTGAAAATCGGCAGGTCTGAAATCAGGCAGGATGGGTACAATTACAGCTCCGTATGTAATGGTTGCCAGATAGATTTCACACCAGTTGGCGGAGTTTTTCCCGATCAGGGCAATTTTGTCCCCCTCTTTTATTCCGATGGCTCTGAATCCGGCATGCAGCATGGCAATATCAGTTCCGATCTGGCCATATGTCCATGAATTGCCGCCATAATCAGAGAGAGCGTTAATTTTGAAATTATCCCTGATGGACATTTGAATATATCCGTTAAATGTTGACGGAATCTCTTTGTTGGGTATAATGTTTTCCGACATAAGCTAAAGAAATAAGAGCCAAATGTAAAAATAAATTGCAAACAGAATCAGCAAAAAGCACATTTTTTTCGCCCTCGAAATGCTTGCATGTTGATTGACTATCAGATAGAATGAATAGCTTTTTCCGGCAAAATCCCATGGAATTTTTTCATTCTTATCCCGGTTTCATTTTTTTTGTATCTTTGCAAACTCAAATCGGGGCGTAGCGCAGTTGGCTAGCGTACTTGCATGGGGTGCAAGTGGTCGTCCGTTCGAGTCGGACCGCTCCGACAGACAGGTTGTCAGCAATGGCAACCTGTTTTTTGTTTAATCTGCAAACCACGTGTATTTTACAATATGAAAAGTCTGGCAGCGCCACAACATTCCGCCGTTCGGAGTTGAACTGACCTTGGGAAAAGAAGACCTGACGCAGAACGCGGAACCGTTGTGGTGTTTGAGAAGCGTTTCCTGCACATTTCTTCACGACGGTTCCATGTACTCTCTGCATTCGGACGATGGAATGTCGTGAATGGGTTGTTCTGACGGGTCCATCCCTCGAAAATCCGTGTCAGAATGAAGTATTCTGGCATGAATTCCTAAATTATTTCAGAAACAAAATTTTTCGACAAACTGTAACTTTTTCAGGCAATAATATGTCTATTTGTCAGTTATCCTGAATGGCACAATTCATGACAATGCCCACCAACTTTTTTTTATGAAACGAATTTTAGCTTTGCTACTGATCGCAATATCGCTGTCAGCCGGTGCCCAGAAATTTACTATCAGCGGCCATGTAAAAGACTCCGCCAGCGGTGAATCGCTTATCGGAGCCAGTGTATATTTAAAGGAGCTGATGAAAGGCGGTACGACAAATACCTATGGGTTTTATTCCATTACTGCCGATGCAGGGACCTACACGCTTATCGGATCTTTTATCGGATACCGTGACTATTCGAAAACCATTGTTCTGAACCGGAACATCATGCTGGATATTGAGCTGAACTCTCAGGTAATAACGACCAAGGAGGTTGTTATTACAGGGGACCGTCCTGATGAGAATCTTCAGAATACTGATATGGGGACGTTTCAGATGCCGGTCGAAAAAATAAAAACCATTCCGGTGCTTTTCGGCGAAGTGGATGTTCTGAAAACAATCACCCTGACTCCGGGCGTGCAGTCGGGCGGTGAAGGAAACAGCGCTTTCTATGTCCGTGGAGGTAGTCCCGATCAGAACCTGGTATTGCTTGATGAAGCCGTGGTTTACAATGCAAGTCATTTATTTGGTTTTTTCAGTGTCTTCAATGCCGATGCGCTTCAGAATGTTGAGCTTACGAAATCCGGGATGCCGGCTAATTACGGAGGACGTCTCGCTTCTGTGCTCGATATCAGCATGAAGGATGGAAACCTTAAAAAATATCATGTCGATGGAGGGATCGGGCTCATATCTTCCAGACTAACTGTACAGGGCCCTATTAAAAAGGATACTTCTTCCTTTATAATAAGCGGTCGCAGAACCTATGCCGATCTGCTGATGAAGCCATTTATAAAGAAAACCAGTGACTTTAAAAATACCGGCTATTATTTTTATGATCTGAATGCGAAATTGAATTATAAATTCAGTGATAAGGACAGGATTTTCGCCAGTGCTTATTTCGGCAGGGACTTTTTTAATATGAACATTGCCGATGATGATCTGAAAATGAGGATGTACTGGGGCAACGGAACTGTTACTGCAAGGTGGAACCATCCCTTTAACCAGAAACTTTTTTCAAACACTTCATTCATTTTCAGTGACTATCGATTTGAGTTCGGAACTACAATGGACATGTATGATATCAGCCTGCTTTCAGGAATCAACGATTACAATGCGAAGCTTGATTTCACCTATATTCCGGCATCGAAACATCTGATAAAGTTCGGAGCTGATTACATTTACCATGTTTTCACACCGAACAATGCCTCTGCACGTTCAGGCGATGTTGATCTCATTGTCGGCGATGCGGTTAAACTCTATTCTCATGAGGCAGCCATCTATGCCAATGACGAATTCAGTGTTGGGAAAAAGCTGAAATTCAACCTGGGACTCAGAGGCAGTTTCTTTGCTCATGTTGGTCCGTTTGACCGCTACATAAAGGATTCTGTTACCAATGTTATTATTGACACCATCAGCTATTCGAAGGGCGAGACAATACAACCGTACTGGCATATTGAACCTCGTGCCAGTGTCCGGTATTCGCTTAATGAAAAAAGTTCACTCAAAGCCTCTTTTACACAAAACTACCAGTATATACATCTTGCTTCGCCGACAACTGTCAGCATGCCCACCGACATCTGGTTCCCCAGCACTGAACTTGTGAAACCACAGTTCGGAACACAATATTCGATCGGTTATTACCGGAATTTCAAGGACAATCTGGTTGAAACAAGTGTGGAGGTATATTATAAGGACATGCAGAATCAGATTGAATATGCTGAGGGGGCATTGATAGAGGACAATGTGAACAATAACACTGATAACAATTTTGTGTATGGTACCGGAACAGCCTATGGGATTGAGTTTTTTGCCAACAAGAAATTCGGACGGGCAACAGGATGGGTGGGTTATACCCTGGCCCGCAGCATCAGGCAGTTTGATGAAATCAATAACGGGGATATTTTTCCTGCAAAATATGACCGGCGCCACGATGTATCTGTTGTACTGACATATCAGCTGAATGAGAAACTTACATTGTCGGGAGTTTGGGTCTATTCCACCGGAAACTGCGCTACCATGCCTGTTTCCAGATATATTATCGGTGGAAATATTGTCAGCGAATATGGTCCCCGCAACGGATTCCGTATGCCCTCCTATCACAGGGCTGACCTGAGTCTGACCTGGTATCCGAAAAGCAAGAAAAAAACAAAAAAAATTGAGGAAAGCTGGAACTTCTCCATCTACAACCTCTATAACAGGAAAAACCCCTATTTCATCTATTTCGATGTTGAAGGAGATGTTTTAGCCGGCAGCGCTTCAATTACGGCAAAGCAGGTTTCCATTTTTTCAATTTTGCCTTCGGTAACATGGAATTTTAAATTTTAAGCCATGAAAAAGATTTTTTATTTGATAATTGGTCTGGCTTTACTTACCTCATGCGAGAAGGAAGTCAATATTGATCTGCCTCAGCCGGATTCAAAACTCGTTGTTGAAGGCTGGATCGAAAACGGTGAGTATCCCGTAGTTATTGTTTCCCGCAACAGCAGCTATTTTGCGCCTATCGATTCTTCATATCTGATGGATTCATTGTTTATCACTGATGCGCTGGTAATTGTATCAGATGGAATACAGAATGATACACTTCAATTGCAGTTTGATTTCGGTGCGTTGCAGAACTCCGCATGGCCGATCATTTACTATAAGGGTTCCAAAATTCTTGGCACTGAACATGGTTCCTACTCATTGCACATTGAGGCTGAAGGCGAGGTCATTACAGGGCATACAACCATTCCCGGATTTGTTGGCTTCGATAGTGTTTGGTGGGAGGCTGAAAATGGAACAGGTGATTCACTTGGTTACATACATGCCTATGTGTCTGACAACGCAAGCGAGAAAAACTATTATCGCATTTTCTCCAGAAGGCTTGGGAGGGATTATAATTTTATCCCTGTCATGGAAAGTGTTTATGACGATGTGTTTTTCAACGGACTTACGTTTGAATACGAAATTATGAGAGGCGAAATGTCGTATGAGAACGAAGAGATGATGTATGAAGATCCTGAATTCGGATATTATACTTTGGGCGACACGGTAATAGTGAAATTGTCTTCTATAGACAGGGAACATTATGAATTCTGGCGTACACTTGAAGAAGATGTTATGGCAGGTGGAAATCCTTTTACAAATCCTGTGACAATCAGACACAATGTAGAAGGTGCCATCGGTGTTTTCGGTGGCTATGGAAGTGTTTGTGACACCTTGATTATTCAATAGACAAAATATGGCGAACGAAAGAGAACAGAGAAAATGTGTGATTATCGGATCAGGTCCGGCTGGTTACACTGCAGCAATTTACACAGCCCGTGCTGACATGAAGCCCTTGCTTTACGAAGGAATGCAGCCCGGAGGTCAGCTGACCATTACTACCGAGGTTGAAAATTTTCCCGGATATCCGCAAGGCGTAACTGGCCCGGTATTGATGGAAGATCTGAAAAAGCAGGCCGAACGCTTTGGTACTGAAATACGTTTTGGTTTTATTGATAAAGTTGATTTTTCCAAAGCCCCGTATTTGTTGACCGACGACAGCGGCAGAGAGATTCTCGCCGAAACTGTCATTATTGCTACCGGTGCCTCGGCACGATGGATCGGATTACCCAGCGAAGACGAATACAACGGATTCGGTGTTTCGGCCTGTGCCACCTGCGATGGATTTTTCTACAAAGGTAAAACCGTTGCGGTAATCGGTGGTGGCGATACGGCTACCGAAGAAGCTGCTTATTTGTCAAATCTGGCTTCGAAAGTATACCTGATTCATCGCCGTGATGAGCTGCGTGCATCCAAAGCTATGCAGCGGAAAGTGTTCAAAACACCGAATATCGAAATGGTCTGGAATGCCATTCCGAAAGAAATTGTTGGCGAGTCCAAAGGCTTTGCAAAAGCGGTTACCGGCATTATTGTTACCGATACCAAAACGGGCGAAGAACGCACAATACCGGTTGACGGTGTTTTTGTAGCCATCGGGCATACACCCAATACTCAGATTTTTGCCGGTCAGATAGAACTCCACGACAACGGCTATATCAAAACCGTTCCGGGCACCACTCAAACCAATATTCCGGGCGTTTTTGCCGCCGGCGATGTGCAGGACCTGCACTACCGACAGGCCATTACCGCTGCGGGTTCGGGTTGCATGGCCGCCATTGAGGCCGAGCGCTATCTGAGTATGAAGGAATAATGACCACTCCTGAAAGGGTAGGAAAAATTCCCAAATCAGCCTTCATTGCCGCGGCGGGGAAGACTGATTCACACTTGTCCGTCCATCATGTTACGACAGTAACTGATGCCGGCGGGTCTGCGCAAATTAAACCTGCTGAGGGATCTGTGTCAACCAGGCGCGGAGCGCGCTCAACTAGTCACGTTCTACTTGATGAGTACCGCTAAAAATGATTTAATGAACGAATAATCGCATAAATCTGCGGACAAAAAAACTGTAAAGCTTCGAAGGTTTCCGGTGAGATCCCGGGTCGCGCGAGCTTCTCATATTCAAGGCTGATTACAGATTGCCCGGGAACTCTGTTGTGGTAAGTTTTAAAGTCATCTAGTGAAAAGGAATTCACAATGAACTTCAAAAATTCATCCTTAAATCAAAAATCTGATTTCTAATATCGTATAGTGCTATTGAGGCCTTTTAACAGCAATTCCATACTCTTAACTTTTCCAACTTTCAGTTTTCAACCTTAATTTGTGTCATCGTGTCATTGTGGCAGAAAATAAAAAAACCACCTCCGCAGCCGAAGGTGGTTCACAGTAACTTATTTATTCAGAGCTTAGGCCTGCTTAACAGTAACAATGGATTTTTCGTCCTTTGTTTTGCGGAATTCCACAACGCCGTCTTTCATTGCAAACAGAGTGTGGTCTTTTCCCATACCGACGTTTTCACCGGGATGGTGTTTGGTTCCGCGCTGACGAACGATAATGTTGCCGGCATTGGCAATCTGTCCGCCGTATATTTTCACACCGAGTCGCTTGCTGTGGGATTCGCGACCGTTTTCTGAACTACCGACACCTTTTTTATGAGCCATATCTTAATATTTTAAGAGTTAACAAATTGGATTATTCGTCCTTCTTGGTTTTCTTTGCAGCCGGTTTTTTGGCAGCGGGCTTTTTCTCAGCAGCCGGTTTCTTTTCGGCGGCGGGTTTCTTGGCAGCTGCTTTTTTCGGAGCGGCTTTCTTCACAGGAGCTTCTTCCTTTTCAGCTTTGGGTTCAGCTTCAACTTTCACCCTTTTCACTTTAACAGGAGCTTCAACTACTTTCTTCTGAACTGAAGGAGCATTGTCGCCGGTCAGACTGACACCATCTTTCATGATTGAAAGAATGTTCAGGCGGGTCATATACTGACGATGACCGTTCATTTTCTGATAACTTTTACGACGTTTCTTGTGGAATACAAGAACCTTGTCGCTTTTCATGTGTTCAACCACTTCGGCCAGAACATGAACTCCGGTAACGTTGGGTTTTCCTACTTCGACTTTCTTCTCATCATCGAGAAGTAAAACATTGTTCAGTTCAATCTGACTGCCTTCTTCGGCCTGCAGGCGATGAACATACACTTTTCCGGCTTTGCTCACCTTAAACTGCTGTCCGGCTATATCCACAATTGCGTACATCGTAAGTGATTTCAGTTGTTATTCAATACTTTTTGAAACGGGAGTGCAAAGATATAAACTTTTTTTGAATCCCAAACCTAACTGCTAAAAATATTTATAATGTATGTGTTATCAGCTTGAAAATTCCGGCCTGCCAGCAGTCTTTTTCCGCTGTTTTGTCGTCAACATGGTTCGCAAGCGCAAATATAAAAGTTATTGCTATCTTTATTCACCAAAAATACGCTAAGTGAAAAACCTGACAATCAGATGTTTGCTTTTATTATTGCTGGTCTTTTCCGCTCAGGAATATCTCCGGGCACAATGTCCGGCTTCAAAATACGGACTCAATCCGGTCTGGCCGGTTAACTGGGATCAGACCGACAGGCAGAACTGGTATATTGATATGTCGGTTCATGGGCAGGGATTTCAGAGCGATGGGCGCACCTGGCGTCAGCTGAATGAAATGGTTGACAGCAATGAGATCATGGCTTTCAGAGATGAAGTGATCTGGGCCAAAACAAACGGCGGAATTCAGAAATACCTGTTCCAATTCAAAAATCCTGCTTCGGTGTCCAATCAGATGCCTCCGGTCTGGTGCGGAAATCCGTTGACCGACACCAACACAACCGAAGCCATGTACCGGTTCATTGTTTCATTTCTTGACACCATGAACAGCGTTCTTGATTATTTCATTCTCGGTAGTGAGACGGACATTTATTTCAAAGCGAGACCGGCCGAGCGCGATTCTTTTTTCGTGCTGGCTAACAGGGTTTCGGATTACATTGATCTTCATTTTCCGCAAATAATGTTTGGTGTTGGTGTGAGCATGAATTGCCCACTTCATTCAGACACTTTGTATTGGAGCCTTGTTTCGCAGACAGGCGATGTGAACTCCGTTTCGTGGTGGCCGCTCGATGGATATTATTGTGCTGATACTGTTGAAATTAACTCATCCGCGGCGTTTATCGATACCCTGCTGTTGAAATCCGGCACAAAACCGGTTGTTATTTCTGATTGCGGAGTGACTTCTGCCGGGCAAACTGGGCGAAGTTCTGTACAATCAGAGTTTGTCCGCAATACATTTCTTTACACCATGAATGAACCTCAGATTGAAGCCGTGGGTTATTACTACCTCGCTGATTTCGACACAACGCAGATATACTGGCAGCAGAATTTCAATCTGACATACAGCACGGAATTTTACGAAAGCATTAAATCGCGGGGGTTGCTCGATTCGCTTGGAAATCCGAAACCAGCCTACGACATGTATCTGGCAATGCTGGATACTGTTTGTGCACAGACCGCAATAGTTGAAAACAGATCTGACGGGATTGAGATATGGCCCAATCCGACGGACGACAGGATTTATTTCCGGCAAAATGAATGCGGATGTTTCAGTATCTGTGACATGACTGGCCGGATTTTAAAAACAGGATTATTGAGCGGTGTTGATGTGCAGGAAGTATCCGTTTCGGATCTGCCCAACGGGACTTATTTTCTGATAGTTGTTTCTGGTAGTCAAAAGCTTGAAAGTCACCTTTTTATTAAAAACGGCCGCTTATGAAAGCCATGATTTTTGCTGCCGGTAAAGGTACCCGGTTGAAACCTCTGACCGACAAAATGCCCAAAGCATTGGTTCCGGCCGGTGGGAAGCCCTTGCTTTGGTGGCTCCTGCAAAAGATGGCCAGAAGCGGTATTCACGATATTTTTATTAATGTGCATCATTTTTCGGAGCAGGTGGTTGGATATCTTGAATCCACCCCGGTTCCCGGTCTGAATATCATGATTTCTGATGAGTCGGACCTGCTGCTCGATACCGGCGGAGGACTGAAAAAGGCTTCAGGATTATTTAAAGGTGATGAACCGGTGCTGGTTCACAACGTGGATATTCTCAGCAACCTGGATTTCAATCTGTTGGAACAGGAATTTTCAGCAAAGGACATTCCGGCAATGCTGGCAGTGAAAGACAGAAACACTTCCCGCAAACTTGAATTTGCCGACGGGCGTCTGTGCGGATGGGCAAATGAGAATACGGGTGAAACCATCGCCGCCGGAAGCGCATTTGGCAGCGGAAAAAGATTTGCCTTTTCTGGAATATCGATGTTTCGTCCTGATTTCCCCGGACTGTTTCCACAGAAAGGTGTGTTCGGCCTGATCCCGGCTTGTCTGTCACTGGCTGAAAGTTTCGCAATAGGCATGTATGATGCGCCTCATGACTGGCTCGATGTGGGAAAACCCGAAACATTGACAGCCGCTGATGATTTTGTGGATAATTATTTTAAATCGTACACTGAATGAGTTTTATTGAGGAACTGGCATCGACAATTATTGAAACAAGCGGAACAGATCTGCGTTCGGTGGCTGTTGTTTTGCCGGGCCGAAGAGGTGGACTTTTTCTGAAAAAAGCGCTGGCTAAAGCCGCCGGAAAGGCAATTCTGCTTCCACAGATACAGAGCATTGAAGAATATATTTTCATGCAGAGCGGCATGCGCAAAATGGATGAAACCACCAGTCTGAGTTTGCTTTATTCGGTGTATAAATCGCACGCCGGCGCCGATGCTTTTCCGCTTGATGACTTTCTGCCAACCGGAAAAACACTCTTGTCCGACTTCAACGATGTTGATGATTATCTGCTTGATCCCGAAGAAGTTTTTACATATTTGTCCCGTGTCCGGGAAATTGAAAACTGGATCCCGGGCGAGGCTGAGACAGATCTGCAGAAAAAATACCTCAGTTTCTACCGTTTGCTGAATCCTGTTTACAAGCTGTTTCTCGAAAAATGCACCGGACTCGGAATGGGCTATCAGGGACTGGCTTCGCGCGTTTTAGCGCAAAAAGATGATGTCAGCGATTTTTCAAAGGTGTTTTTTGCCGGATTGAATGCCATCACGCCGTCGCTGGAAGCACATATCAATAAACTGATTCTGAAAGGAAAAGCACAACTCGTCTGGGACAGCGACAACTGGTACCTGAACAATCCGGTTCACGAAGCAGGCCATTTCATGCGGCTTAACAGAAGTAACTGGCCGGATACTTTTGATGAAATTCCGCATCATTTTGAAGAATCACGAAAAAAAATAGATCTGATCGGGGCTCCGCTCGGCTATTCTCAGGTGCAGACTGCACTTACTTTGCTCGATGGAAAATATAAAGAGGCGTTTTCTGATACAGTGCTGGTGCTTGCCGATGAAGGACTGCTTCTTCCTCTGCTGAGCAGCTTGCCGGCAGATTGGGCTGACAGGGTAAACATTTCAGGAGGATACCCGCTACGTAATACTTTTCTCGGACAACTGATTATTGCCCGGCTGAATCTTGTTTCCGGAGAAAGCGGTAATGCGCAGACATACAGGTTCGAAGCCTTGCAGTCGCTTGTGTCAAATCCATTGCTGCGCCTGCTTCCTGAAGAAAAACACATGGACGGATTTCTGACTGTGTTGAATGAAATAAGTTCCGGCAAAATCCGCTATTTTCACTGGAGCGCTGACAGCGAAAAACCCGATTCGGTTATATTGAGAAAATTCAATGATATTATTCCGGGGCTGGTCTCTCCTGCTGACTCATGGGCTGAGACATTGCTTTCGCTTGAAAAACTCACAGAAGATCTGTTTGAGCGATCCGGCGAGGCTGATCTGGAGCACGAAGCCGCATGGATGGTTCACACCATGCTGAAAGCGCTTCATAACACATTGACATTGTTTGCCGACACTTCGGATCTGACTTTGCAGTCGCTCGTCTTTTATATCAGAAGGCAACTGCAGGTGGCTAAAATTCCTTTGCGGGGAGAGCCGTTGCAGGGAATTCAGATACTCGGGATGCTTGAAACCCGTTCACTTGATTTCAAAAATGTTGTGGTTATTGGTGCCAATGAAGGCTTTCTGCCTGCAGGTGGGCACAGCGATTCCTTCCTCCCTGCCGATGTAAGACGCGAACTTGGATTGCCGCTTCAGTATGAACGTGATGCAGTTTATTCCTATCATTTCTGGCGCTTGATTCAGCGGGCTTCCGAAATAACACTCATATACAATACCGAAAGCGACCCGGTGTTTGGCAAGGAACCGAGCCGGTTTTTGTCGCAGATAGAACATGAACTGATGCCTGCATTTCCGGATTTTGTTCTTACAAAAAAAATTCTTGGGATTGAGTATTCCAATCTACGAGCTCTTTCTGCAGAAACGTTGGATCGTGAAACAATTGAAAAAGTGCTGGATGAAATAGCTGAGAAAGGCCTTTCCTTTTCATCATTCTACGATTTTGTCATATGTCCCTTCAGGTTTCTGCTGGCTCATATCTGTAAAATCAGGGAATGGGAAGAGGAATCGGGAGATATTGCATCCAACACCATGGGGAGCGTTTTTCACGAAACCATGGAATTGCTCACAAGGCCTTTCATTGGCAAGACTCTTTCGAAAAATGATTTTGACACAATGGCTGCAGCAGCCGAAGCAACACTTGACAGCATGTTTGAAAAGCAGAAAGTTGTTCATACTGCCAGTGGCTACAATTTTCTGGTCAGGGAAATCCTGCGTGATGCATTGACAGGATGGCTGACAAAAATGCGTGATTCGGTCCCGGTTGACTATTCTGTTCTGGCTGCTGAAAAAGACATTACTTCGGAGATTACGTTGAACAGCGGGCGCAAAGTGAAGCTGCGGGGGATTGCCGACCGGATTGAATTATACAATGGAATTACCCGGATCATGGATTTCAAAACAACTCACCGAAGAAGTGATTTCATATTTGATGTTTCTCCCGAAGCAGATATTGAATTGCTGGTCAGTGATTCAAAAAACCGGTATTTTGTTCAGGTGTTGTTCTATGCGTGGTTGTTTTCGGTTTCGGAAAACAAGACCGGAATTACAGGTGGCGTATATCCTGTGCTGAATAATCAGGGTTACAGACCCGATCTGATTATGAACAAGGATAAAGAAGCAATTGTTCTGTCGGGTGATCATTTAAAATCATTTGGTGCTGTAATTTCAGATATTGTCGGCCAAATTTTCAGTTCGCAACAGAATTTTTCAGCCAAACCATCGGTAAATGCCTGCCAATATTGTCCCTATAAAAACGTTATTTGTTTTGCAGCCGAACTTGTAAGCTCCGAAGATGAATAGAAAACAGTTATATATTTTGATTTTCCTGCTGGTTGGTCCGGTGTACGGAGCTTTTGCCCAGCAGCCCAATGGAACTTTCTGGGTGCCTGAGTTAAGGCTGAATCCGGCTTTGACCGGGGTTATGACCGGTAAATGGCGCCTGACGGAACATCACAGAAGCCAGACGCTGAATGATGGAATGGATTTGCGCTGGAATACCATCTCGGCTGATTTCCGCAAGGAAATAATTAAAAAAGCCGGCGGCTATGGCCTGGTGGTTGATGAGGCAACTGGAAATACATTTGGCTTCGGCGTGATGGACAACAGGCTCAGGAGCGACAGCACGGGCGTTGAATACACAGCCGATTATTTTTCATTTTCCTACAGACATGCTTTCAAAAAAAGCACTTTCGGATTCGGGATTCAACCGGGATATATGCGTGCCGACACAAATAAAAAATTCGATCTTAACGCAGGTCTGCTTTGGGGTCAGGGTTCTTATTACTGCTGGCAGGAAGATCAGGTTTTTAAAAATCAGATAGGTATCGCAGCTTATAATATTCTGAGCGACTGGTCAGACACAACGCTGATGCCGGGCCGTGAAATTCAGATCCATGCCGGTTTTCTGATCAAAAAAATCGAGCAGTTCAATTTTGTTGTGAATGGTTTATACCGTTACAACGGAACCAGTGATTTTGCGTTTGGAACATATGCCTTGTTTTTCCCGGTCGTACATTATGCTTATTGGGATCGTGCGCGGCTTGGACTGCATTACCGGTCAAGCAATCACCTTACATTTTCCGCCGGACTTCGTCTCTACGGACGCGGCAAAAAAACTT
>VSSQ01000682.1_pt1 | contig 18064 bp, 12 predicted proteins | sample 4763081 | NCBI WGS metagenome assembly VSSQ01 (sample SAMN12137344, study PRJNA551015) | bioreactor metagenome | isolation source: SDC9 anaerobic chlorinated ethene degrading culture | place: USA: Knoxville, Tennesee | collected 2015-01-01
CCCGTTATCAAGCAACCATCCATATCCTTTGATTTGCAGGTCTATGTCAATTACGGATGCTAGATAGAATCTATAAGCTTCCATGGATTTCAAGGGAGCATCCTTGTAAACTGTCAGTGAGGAAAATATTTTAAAGGCGGTAAGATACTCCTTGGTTTTTATGGCTTGATTCGCGATGGAATAGAGCTTTTCTTTTGCTTCAGGACACCCAACAGAAATAAGCCAGGACCATCCATCCAAGAGATCCTCTTCGTTGGTGATTGCACTCAAGGCAGTCTCGAAAGACGCATATACGTTCGCAGCCGAATCGCCGTTGTCGAGCAGCCATTGATATCCAGCAAGCATCGTATTGATATCCGAGTTGGATTCCAAATATCCCCTATAAGATCTGAAGGACTGCTGCTTGGAGTCCTTGAATTCCTCAAGCAAGCTAAACATTTTGTAAGACTCATAGAATTGGCTATTCTCATAAGAATTTGAGGCTTGATTATAGAGATACCTTTTTTCAAACACTCCTTTCCATAAAGAAAAACCCAGTCCTATAACGACAATCAGAATCAGCAAACCTAATAGGCCATATTTTAGAATTGCTTTCCTTCGTTTGGCCCGACGATTTTCTTCCTCTTGGGTTTTCTTTTCTTTCTCAAGAAGAAACTGCTCATGAGCCTCTCGTCTTTCTTGTTCTTGTCTATCATACTCAGCTTTTCTTTGTTGTGCTTTTTGTTCTTGATCGTTCCTCCATGCGATGTAAAAACCATCAAGTGTAGCCTTCGAATATTCGGCCTGGCCGTCTAATTTGGCTGAGCAACATCGGCAGGTTCCATCCCCAGCTTTATTCCTAGTGCCACAATAGGCGCATGTCCAGACTCCTGTTGGATGTGAAACAAACAGGAATCTGGGTTCGTTTTGTGGGTTGTTTCTTTGGATAAATGCAGTAATGCATTTATACTCGACGTCTTCGATCTGTTCAATTTCGTTTTTGGTGCTTGCATCGCTTTCTATCAACCCCTCTGGATACTCAACGATTTCATCATCCTCAAAAACCACTGCTCGGAGATAAGGAAGAAAGTATCTTGTATCTGGTGGCAAGGATCCTGCCTGTTCAATTATTGCATTGCCTCTTACCTTAAGAGAGCATTCGGATCGAATAATTACAGGCTGTTCAAGAGGGATGAGTTTTTTAAGCATATCGTAGCAACGAATATGCCATTCCATATACTTGATTTCCTTGGTTGTTACATTGGCTACCACGAAAGTTGCTTTTATTTCATTCTTAGCATCGTTAAGTGAGAGGATCTGGCCGGATATCAATTCAACCGGCCAGTCAAACACCACCTTGTCAGTAAAGTCAAATGTTTTTGTTGCCGTTGTGCTGGGATTTTGTGTGGATGGACGACTGGGAGTCACATCGATCAACTTGTTCTCTGGGCCAAGTAGATAGTAGGGACTTGCTCCATTCTGCATATTTTGTGGTTGGTGCTTTTGTGGTTCCTCAATAGGATCGCTCAACAAAGCAAGAATGAATCCGAAGGGGCCGAGCAGCACACCGAGAAGGAACCAACCGCAACCGCTTCTCCCCTTTTTCTGGGCAGCCACCATTGAGATAATCCCAAACAGAATCCAAATTACTACTGCACCTTCCAACATTTACCCTACTCCTCACATTGTCGGTGGACTAATGATGCAATACCTTTCATTATCGCAACAATCTAGAAAGTGACGTAGAAGCATGCTTGTTGTGATCAGATCGTTTGAATCATATGGAATCAATAAGAAGGTACATCCATCAATCCTGCCATATCCGATTCTTTTATCAGACTCAGAGATTCATGCCGTTCAATTTGATTAAACCTTAGGTTTCTCTGTAGGTCAAATAAAACAAGTGAGAAAATGTCTCTTTTAGCATATTTACTGTAACGCTAACCTCATTCTGACCCTTTAGGGTTTTTTGGGTAATGCATCAGCTTATATCATTAGCAAACTTCGGTTGAACAAGTGATGCAATCGGTTGTCGCTTGTTTAGTTCTATGGGAAAACTTTAGATAGAGTGGAAGAGTACTCGTAACAGCTATTACATCGATTTGATCTCTGAGGTATGCTTTTCTTAAAAGGAAAGGAGGCAGGTTTCAGTGAAAAAAGAGATATCCGGCTATTGGATGTTCATGTGTAATCCGAATAAATGGGAAATTGACCGCTTTCTTGAGTCTGGGGTGCTTGAAGACACCTACTCGATTTCAGATTTTCATAAAGATCATTTCCATCAAGGCCAGTTGGGCATCATAAGAGTAGGGAAGGATGCCCGATCGAAAAAGATGCTGGGCGAGAGTCAAAGACTTCTTCCAGGCGTCTATGCTGTAGTGAGAGTGCTGTCAGAGCCTGAGTTGCTCGTGTCGGAGAAGAAGGATTTCTGGATTGACAGGGATGAAAGTCTGAAACCCCGATTTCGGGTCAGACTTGAATACCTATCCACGCATTTGGAAGATCCCTTACTATTGGATGATTTGAAAGAATCGTCAGTTATGGAGAATGATCCCCTGCTTATTGCTGGAATCCAAGCTTCAACGTATCCAATCTCCAAAGCCTCATTTGATCTTTTAATTTCAATGCTCCATGAACATCAGCAATCTTCCGAAGGGAGTTTCCTAGATATTGATGATGAACAGGAATATTCTGAAGGGCAGCAGTATTACAAACAGCACGTGATGCGTGAACGAAATCCCAAACTCATGAAAGAGGCAAAAGCGCTGTTCATCCGACAACACGGCCGCCTGTACTGCGAGGTTTGCAAATACAACTTCGAGGATCATTTTGGGGATCGGGGTAGGGATTTCATTGAAGGGCACCACTCCAAGTATGTGTCCGAGCTTGCCCCTGGAGAAGGGACAAAGATTACTGATATCGTGATGCTCTGCCCAAATTGCCATCGTATGATCCATCGTAAGCCGAGAATCAGTTTTGAGAACCTGAAAGCTCTGTACAGGTAATTGCAATCCACATCCATTATGTGCGGAGGGGGATTCCCTCCGTACATATTGCTGAGCTTAGGGTTTACTAAATAGTAAAACCCTCATAGAAGGATCGGAAGTCCTCCTTGATCTTCTTCAGCCTCCGATGAATCGTATCTTGGGATACACCCAGCACAGCTGCAATCTCGTCCTGTGACTTGCCTTCCTCATGGAGGTCATAGATCCTTCTCAATTCTCCGGTAAGCAGCTTAAAAAATGCCTCGGCTTTCTCCCTGAACTCTTTTCGCTCTACAGCAGCATGGGGTTCATGAGTCTCATAACGGCTGCTGTTCATGATCTCAAGGTCATAATACAGCTGGGCAAGCTCATCCTGCTCCGGATCACGCGTCCAATCACAGATAGTACAATCACCACCGCACAGCCACCATTTGCTGCAGGCGCATTGGTGGTGGCGCTTTGCGAAGGCGTAGACCCGGTGGATGGGACGGTAGTACTCCCTGAACTGGCCCTCGGTGACGATGATCTTCTTCTCGGTGATCGGATCGAAGATGTAGAACTCCCTTGTTTGCTCGTGTTTGTCTGATTTTGCCATGTGCCCCTCCTCGGGGTGCGGGCAAAACGGAGACGGGAATTCGGGTATGCAGCGACGAGGGCATGCTGGCCGAAATCAAAACGCATCTCCGTTTTGACCTTCGGCCGGCGCATTCCCTGCTGCCGGCTTTCAATGATTGATGTAGTGCATCCAGGTGGGGAATCCCGGCCTGGCACGAGGATGCTGTCGTTCGGCTCCAAAGGAGCCGATGGGTGGTGACCATCCTGCCTCGGCCTGGGAGGCGGACGGTCCCGTTTGTTCTGTAAGAGAGCTTTTTCAGCAATTGCACCTAAGAACGCAAAGGGAATAAATTTAAGTTCTTACTGTTGAAGCAAATCAACACTCTCTACAAAAAAAATACAAAGCCAGATTTCTTTGTATGGAGTGTTGACTTGAATCAACGAAAGGAAATTACTACAAATGTTGAACGTAGTCAACACAAAAATGATAAAATGATGATACTTGTTGACTTGAATCAACAATATTGGTAATATATGCATACAGCTGAACATTTTGATTTTCTAACCAAGAAGATGATGGGAAAGAGGGGAATTGAACATGGAAGAAAGTGATCTTACTTTAGGTGCTGTCATTCAAGCCAAACGTGAGAAAATGGGCATGACCCAGAGGGAACTTGCACGCGTAGTCAACATCAACCACGCAACCATCTCCAGGATTGAGAACAATCCTGACATCGTTGCGGACCCAAGTACGCTGAAAGCTATTGCCCAAGCTTTGCTCATTGACTACAATTATCTCCTGAGTTTGAACAAGACCATTGAAGATAACAAGGACATTCGGATCATTGCACGTGCATCGAAAACCATGTCCGAACAAGATAGGGAACGGATGATGGAAATTCTTCGTGACAATTTTGCTACAGCTTTTCAGAATGCCGACAGCGACGGAGTCATCGAGCCCCAGGCCTCCGATGACTTTTGATGAGACTGTACCCGGATTATCAAAAACCCATACAAGAAGCCTTGATTGTACTTGAGGATTCCGGCATCGGCCGGTTTCCTGTCGACCTGTCTGTGATTCAACAGCAATACCGCAAATTATTCGAGATCCGATCCTATGGGAGCCTTATGAGAAAGTCAAAAATCTCAAGGGAGGAGTGTTGTGAGCTTCTGGGATCTGAAGATGGTGCATCTGTTTCCGATGGGTGCGGCAGGTACATCCTTTACTATAACGAGAATATGACCAAGCGCCGCACCAGGTTCACCATAGCACATGAGTTCGGCCACATCTTTCTAGGACATCATGATGAATATGGTGAGCCCATACTGAAGAGGGGTGGTGTAGGCAAGGCCTTGTACGAACGCTTGGAGAAAGAAGCCAACTGCTTTGCTCGAAACCTGCTCTGTCCTGCCTATCATACTGATATGCTGCTGGAAGCACACGGTATCAGAAGGGTGGTAGGGGAACACAAGGGATAAAAGAGAATCACGGAAACAAAAGTCACTGAAAACCTGACCTCGATTTTTCATCCTGAGGATCTTATTGAAGCGGCCTTTGATGTTTCCCCCTCTGCTGCAATTGCCAGGTTGGGATTTCTGAATGCTGACATCAACAAGTACTGTACCTACAAACTGGATTGGAAATCAACAAAAAGCATAGGACACACAGCCTCTTGGTACTGTACCCGTTGCGGATTGGAAAGAACACCGGGTGCTGCATATTGCTCGGAGTGTGGAAAGAAACATTTTCAGTTCCAAGTGAATGTTTCTGGATTCCGCCACCCGAACGTTGGTATGAATGAACACCATCAGTTTTCTTATTGCCCTGTTTGTGGAAACCATGATTATTCACGGAATGCAATGTATTGCAAGATATGCGGAATCCCTTTGAGTAATCCCTGTAAACGTGATCCAGCCCATCTTAATGTTCCGGAGGCGAAGTATTGTTCTATATGCGGAAAACCAACGGAATTCAAGGGAACGGACTACCAATTACAGATCCTGAAAAGCTTGGCAAAGACCAAAGAAGGAGATTTCAGCATGCTATATGAATCAGATATCAAATTTGACCATGAAACAAACAAGGTAGAGGAATGCCCCCGCTGCCATAACGAGCTGTTCAGCGAAAACGCTTCGTATTGCCGCATATGTGGTTTGGTTTTAAAAAATGCATGTATTCCTGAACCTGAGCAAGACTCGTACGGCAATTATTACGACCCGGAGCCTCACCAGAATCCACCTGACGCGAGGTTTTGTGAGACCTGCGGAGCGAAGACGGTATATCTTAGTAACAGAATTCTGAAGACCTACAAAGAAATCCAAGGTGAATCTGACGGCGATTAATCGGAAAAGGACATTAGTATCCCGTTTGGTGCTGGTGATTGAAGCTGCACCACGATCTTCGGATTCTTGATGCAGCCTTTGTTAAGTTTTCAGTCGTAATTCGATGCTGATTTGATTGTACCATCCAGTCATTTCTCGTCATGTCTTAATGTTTTCTGATGCATTTTCTGTGCATTCTTAATCGCAAAATCGGATAGTAATACTCTTAATATGCAAAATTCCCTGCTGTCTTGTAACCTTAATTCTTAGGTTCAGGTATAATTGAAGAATTTTTAGAAATCAGTCTAGCTGTGTCCATAATCATGAATCTATATCGCAATTTTAATATAATTCAATTATTTACTTCTCATCTACGTAAAATATATAAAGCCTTTTCTGAATGTGCAAAAGTTTCATTGCCGATTATCTTTGTTACGAGTATCAACTACTCAGAAATATATCGTTTTGTCTTTTCAAAACTCTTTAGAGGCTGTTAAGACCATAATTTGTATTGAAAATATTACGGTACACAATCATGAGAGGACTAAAATTATTTAGCCATTAGTAAGAAAAGGATATGTTATAATTATGTAAATAATTATTAAAACCTGAACACCATTATGTACGGGTGTAATACTCAAGATTTTTTGGTTAAGGATGCAAATAGGATAAAATTCGGCGAGAAATGAATTTTATATGACTTGATTTTATACATATTCGGATGGGTTAAATATTACCTTAGAAACAGAGTAAAGCAAGCAAAGATGCGTAAAGACACCGTATGACGTGGTGGGAACGATCAAGTGACTTGACACGAATAAAATTATTGTGTATATTTGTTACAAGGTGTAAGGAGGCGTTTATGGCCTTTAATCTCGATGATTTTAAGAAGATCAATTTAGCGCCTGGCAGCCCGAGCATATCGGTTACTTCAAATGGTATTACTTTCAACAAAGCTGCCATTGTTAAGCTCGACGAAGCAGAAAAAGTCAACCTATTCATTAATGAAAATGAAAAAGCTTTGGCCGTAGCAACCTGTACAGATGATGATAAGTCTCTGAACTTTTTAAAGAAAGGTAAGAAGGCTATGTCTGTCAGGTGGAATAACAAGGATCTATTGCAGAGGCTTGAGGATTTGATGGGGTGGAGTCTTTCGGATACGGGATACAGGATTCAGGGTTGCTTTGATCGTGAACAAAATGCATTGTTTTTTGATTTGAAGAGTGCTACGAATCTTGATGCGAATAAAAAGGAATCTGATATGGATTAAAAAATGACGGGATCTGGTATTGGCGTACCAAATCCCGACTAGTAGAGATGCAGACTGAATCGTCGTTGACGAAACATGACGCGCATATGACTACGTTGATGTGCATATGTTACCGAGTTTCATGGATGCTGTCAATAAAAATCGTGATTGATGTTGCGATTTGTTGCGATAGAATTTGTTGATTGGGGTGTCATTGGTTTGCAGAATTAACCACATAATTTATTTGTGTGGGTATAATAAGGGGCAAACTTATGGATAGTTTATTCAATGCGTTTGATTACTCGCGTCCGCATCACTTTATTTTGCGGGCAAGTTTTACTCGTAATGGTGTGACTTATTACGCGCGAAACTATGGGCATCGAGCTTTTAGAATCCCAGTTTACAACTGATTCTGATCGGAACTTATATCCGACTGCCAACATTCAATGGCAGTCGGAGTCCTTCATTAAAGGAATCTACAATGGCACAAAAATGTCCAAGACTAACGGTAACTCTAGAATCAAAAAGTGGGATGAATCAAAAATTTCGAGATAATCTCACAGGAGAAACTCTCACACGAACTGGCGTAGCTCGTAAGATTGAAAGCGGTGATATCACTGATTATCACCACTATCGAGATAAAAAGGGGCAGCTTGTGATAAGGTCAAATCCTGATGGTGATACTAGAGATAATCTAAATTAACGAACTCTGGGTTATTTATGTAATTCTGCCGGAAGAGACCTTCCGGCAGCGTTGTATTGCGCTTTTTTTTGTACTCAAACCTGTTGAGTGCTGGGATGTACACGGTATCTGAGCAGTGGGCATTGAGCCTGATTGGTTTTCTCTTGTTGACTACATTCAAACATGAAAGGAAAAAATATACAGCTATTTGTATCAATTGTGGAATTATCCAAATATTATGTTATGCTAGGTAATTGTTATAGCTAAGAGTAGGGAAAAATGTATATCAGGCCTTCTGCTGTAATTTATCTATATCCCGGAAATACTGATTTTGACATGGAGGGAAAATAAGATGAGTGATGGATTCAATAAGAAAGAAATGAATGAAACTGATATTCGCACCAAGTTCATCACCCCTGCAATTGTCAAAGCTGGTTGGAATCGCATGTCCCAGATCAGGGAGGAGTACGGCATAACAAAAGGCCGTATCTTGGCCAGGGGCAATACCTGCAAGCGTGAAAGCCCCCTCAAAGCTGATTATGTACTATTTTACAAATCGAACAAACCGATTGCTGTAGTTGAGGCAAAGGATAATAACCATACAATTTCCGATGGGATGCAACAGGCGTTGCAATACGCCAATATGTTGGATGTTCCCTTTGCATTTTCTTCCAATGGAGATGGTTTTACTTTTCACAACAAGTTCATCACCTCAGGGGATGTTGAGACAACGCTGACAAACGATGAGTTTCCTTCACCGGAAACACTGTGGCGCATGTACCATGAACGATGCAATATCAGTGCGAAGCAGGAGAGGGTTATTGATGAACCATACTATACGGACAACCCAAACAAGACTCCACGTTATTATCAGATAAATGCGATCAACAAGACTGTTGAGGCTGTAGCAGATGACAGAAACCGGATCCTTCTGGTAATGGCAACCGGGACAGGGAAAACCTATACCGCATTTCAGATCATCTGGCGCTTATGGCAGGCGGGTTTCAAGAAACGGATATTGTTCCTGGCAGATCGGACAGCACTCATCAGACAGGCCTATACTAATGACTTCGCCCCATTCAAAGACAAGATGACCTGGGTCACCAGGAACAACCTGGATACTGCACATGAGATATACCTTGCCCTCTACCAAGGTCTTACAGGTGAGGACGAGGATGCCAACAGCCTCTTCACCCAGTTCAGTCCAGGGTTTTTCGACCTTATTGTGGTTGACGAATGCCACAGGGGAAGTGCCAAGGCAGACAGTCAATGGCGTGAGATCCTAGAGTATTTCGATTCCGCTACCCAGATAGGGTTGACTGCAACACCCGTAGAAACCTCTTCAGCCTCCAGTACCGATTACTTCGGGGAACCAATCTATACGTATTCTCTCAAGCAGGGAATAGACGATGGGTTTCTGGCTCCTTATCGTGTGATTCGAGTTTTCTTCGATCGTGACATGGAGGGCTTTGTACCCTACGAAGGCCAGTTGGATGATAATGGAGAGGTAATAGACAATCGTGTTTATGATTCCAAGGATTTTGACAGGGAAATAGTCCTTGTCAAACGGTCAAAGCTGGTTGCAAAAACAGTATCGGATTATTTGAAAATGCACGATTGTCGCATGGACAAGGCAATCTTCTTCTGTGTGGACCAAGAGCATGCTGATCGTATGCGTCAGGCTCTTGTGAATGAGAACGCAGATTTGTGTGCTGAGGATGACCGCTATGTCATGCGAATGACTTCCAATGATGAGGTAGGAGTCAAACAACTGGATAACTTCAGCAATGTTGAAAGCAAGTATCCTGTACTTGTAACTACCTCGAAGCTGCTCTCAACCGGTGTTGATGTCCAGACGGTCAAGTACATTGTGCTGGATTCCAATATCCGTTCCATGACTGAGTTCAAGCAAATCATCGGTCGTGGCACACGGGTAAGGGAAGACATGGGAAAGATGTACTTCACGATTTTCGATTTTCGAGATGTTACTCGGCTGTTTCATGACCCGGATTTTGACGGTCCGATCGAGCAGGATGAAGACTTCAATCCAAATAGGGATCCAGCCTTACCTAAACCACCTCCAGTAGAACCTCCGACCGGGGAAAAGAAGAAAAAGTTTATTCTGGGAGATACAGAGGTCACATTGGTGCAGAAACACATCCAATTCCTTGATAGAAATGGGAAACTAATTACTGAGAGTCTCATTGACTACACCAAGCGGAATGTACTCAGCCAATACGCTTCTCTTGACGATTTCCTGGCAGCTTGGAACGACGCCGAACGCAAGCAGGCTGTTGTGGATGAACTGGAGAATAATGGGGTGTTCTTTGATGCCCTGTATGAGGACGTGGGGAAAGATCTTGATCCTTTTGACTTGATCCTTCATATCGTGTTCGACCAGCCTCCACTGACCAGGAGAGAACGTGCCGAGAATGTCCGCAAGCGAAACTACTTTACCAAATATGGTGAGCAAGCTGCAAAAATTCTTGACGCCCTCCTTTCCAAGTATGCCGATGCGGGTCTTTCCAACCTTGAGAATGTGGATATCCTCAAGGTTGATCCTATTAAAAAGTACGGAACTCAGGTATATATCGTGAATACCATATTCGGAGGCATAGAGAAATTCAGGAATGCCGTCCGTGAACTTGAAAACGCAATTTACAACCCAGCTGCATGAAGGAGTGAATTTTCATGGCAATGTCCTCAATGATTAAATCCCTGGAAGATATCATGCGCAAAGATCCAGGACTGAATGGTGATGCGCAATACATAGAACAGCTTACCTGGCTGTTGTTTTTGAAGGCGTTTGATGCCAAGGAAATGGAGTGGGAGTTCCGTAAGGATTATACCGGCACCATTCCGAAAGGGTATCGATGGCGGGATTGGGCCGAAAACAATGAAGGGATTACAGGCGATGCATTGATTGCATTCGTAGGAGAATTATTCATCATACTGACCAAACTGGACACTTCAGATGGAGATGTCCGTAAGTTTGTGGTACGTAATGTTTTTCTCGATATCAACAACTACATGAAGTCCGGCATCTATCTTCGGCAGCTCATCAATCGCATCAATGAGAAGGTAGATTTCATCGATGCCAGGCAGAAGCACACATTCAACGATCTCTATGAAGGGATGCTGAAGGATCTGCAAAGCGCGGGGCGTGCAGGCGAGTTCTATACCCCCCGTCCAGTTACCAATTTCATAGTGGAGAAGGTAGATCCGAAGCTCGGAGAAATTGTCTTGGATCCTGCTTGTGGTACTGGTGGATTCTTGACCAGTACCATAGCCCATATGGGAGAAGTCTCAACGACCGAAGAACTGCAAATCCTGCAAACTTCGATCAATGGATGGGAGAAAAAGCCTCTTCCCTATCTGCTTGCAACCACAAATCTCATTCTCCATGATATTGAAGTACCCCAGCTCAAACACACTAATTCACTGGGACGGCCAATAACAGATTATGCTGCGAGTGATCGAGTTGATGTGATTCTTACCAATCCTCCTTTCGGTGGAGCTGAGGATGAGGCTATCAAGCAGAATGTTCCTCTTGAGTTTAGAACCAGTGAGACTGCTGATCTGTTCATGGTGCTCATTATGCACCTACTCAAGGACAAGGGTCGTTGTGGAATAGTGCTTCCTGACGGATTCATGTTTGGTAATGGAGTCAAGGGACTGTTAAAGAAACGTCTCCTTGATGATTTTGGACTGCATACCATCATCAGGCTGCCCCAGGTATTCAAGCCCTATGCCAACGTGAACACGAATCTTCTGTTTTTCCAGAAGGGTGTTGAGAGCCAAGGTGTCTGGTTTTATCGTCTTGATCTTCCTGTGGGAGTCAAGAGTTTTACAAAGACTAAGCCAATGCAGGACAGTCATTTTGATCCGGTGCGTGAATGGTGGACTGACAAACAGCAGATAGTAGTGGAAGGCAATGATAAGGCTAGATTCTTTACTAAGCAAGAACTGGAAGCATTGAATTATGATTTTGACAAGTGCTGTCCATTCCCACAGGAGGATGAAGAAATCTTAGAGCCTACGGTGTTGATTGCCAAATATCGGGCCGAACGCGCGAAGCTGAATGCGAGTATCGACAGTGTACTTGATGAGCTTACCTCCATGCTGGGGGTTGAAGTATGACGGCACAGGATTTGAAAAACTCAATCCTTCAGCTTGCGATGCAGGGCAAGCTGGTGCCGCAGGACCCCAATGACGATCCGGCAATTGAACTGCTAAAGAGGATCAAGGCAGAGAAGACTCTGTTGATCAAAGAAGGGAAAATCAAGAAACAAAAGTCTCCTACTCCGATTACAGAAGAAGAGAAACCATTTGAAATTCCTGAAAATTGGATCTGGTGTCGTGTATCAGATATTGTCTTACAAAACCTTGGAGGAGGGACACCAGCAAAGAATGTTCCTGAGTATTGGGGTGGTGATATCCCTTGGGCTAGTGTGAAAGATTTGCCGATGGCTGATTTTTGGCTAAATGAAACCCAAGACGCAATTACTAGATCTGGTCTTAATAAAAGCAGTTCGAATTTTATTCTAAAAGATAACATCATTATTTGTACGCGTATGGGGCTTGGTAAAGTAGTCATCAATACAATAGATGTGGCAATAAATCAGGATTTACGAGCCTTAATGGTTTCACAATACATTTTCAAAATGTTTCTAATTCATTTTTTCAAATCTTCCCGATTAGTAGGGAAGGGGCAGACTGTAAAAGGAGTTACTATAGATGTTCTAGAGAATATGCTACTTCCTCTCCCTCCTTTTGAAGAGCAAAAGCGTATCGTTGCTAAGATCGAAGAATTGCTGCCACTCATTGAAAGATACGATGAATCAGAAAAGCGATTGCTGGAGCTGAACAGGAAGTTCCCTGACGAGCTGCGAAAATCAATACTGCAGCAAGCTGTGCAGGGCAAACTGACAGAGCAAGATCCACATGACGAACCGGCAAGTGAACTCCTTAAGAGGATAATGGTAGAAAAGGCTAGGCTGATTAAAGAGGGCAAAATCAAGAAAGAGAAGCCTTTGCCACATATCTCTGAAGAGGAGATACCTTTTGATATACCAGAAGGATGGGAGTTTGCCCGTATTGGATTGTTGTGTTCCAATTTTCAATATGGTACCTCAAGAAAATCATCAAAATCTGGAAAAGTTGCCGTCCTACGTATGGGGAATCTACAAAGCGGGAGAATAGACTATAGAAATCTTGTCTATACTTCAAATGAAGAAGATTTATCTAAGTATAAATTGAATGAGGGGGATATTTTATTCAACAGGACAAACAGCAGAGAACTCGTAGGGAAAACAGCAATTTATAAAGCGGAGTATCCTGCAATCTTTGCAGGATACTTGGTTCGTCTTACACCTATAGAAATTGATAATGATTACTTGAATCTTGTAATGCAAAGTGGTTTCTTTAAACAATTCTGTATGAGCGTGAAAACAGATGCAATTGGACAGTCAAACATCAATGCAGAAAAATTGAAAGCATTTATTTGTCCTGTGCCACCATTTGCAGAACAGAGACGTATCGTTGCTAAAGCAGAAGTACTACTTTCTGTGTGTGATAGCCTGAAATAGTGGTACTTTCGTTCCCGTTAATTATCGTTTAGAGTTTATGATAAACAAAATTTAAACTAGGAGTTACATTTTAGACTGGGTTCGGTGGTTTTAATATATAGGCCTTTGCAAATCTGAATGGAGGAGATAAAATTATCTTGATAAATGATAAGTATCAACTAACATCTGATGATCAATATTATATTGAGAAAATTGTTCAACCTCAAGATAGAACAGCTTTCATTGATGAAAGTGGAGGGTTCGGGTTTGATTTTAGTAAAGCCGGTACATCGAAATATTATGTGATCTGTGCCGTAGTTGTGAAAAACACAATTATCCACTCAATTGAGGAAAAAGTATCTGAACTGAGACGAAAATTTTTTAGCGGCGGTGAATTAAAATCAAGCTCAATCGGTTCAAATCATAAGAGACGTCATCAGATATTATTAGAATTGCTTCCCTTGGAATTTTCAATTTTTGTGATAATCGTTAATAAAATGGAATTTTATGAAGGGTCTATTTTGACGAGTAATAAAAAATCATTCATCAAATACCTACATAAAGAACTATATGAGGCTATGCGTCAATACTATCCAAATTTAACAATTATTGAAGATGAGCATGGCGGAAAGGAATTCCAAAAAGGCTTTAAAGAATATGTTTATAACAATCAACCTCAGCCGGATCTTTTTAATAATTATTCATTCAAATTCACCAATAGTAAAAATACTAACATAGTACAGATAGCTGATATTATAGCCGGCTCAATAAATAAATATATGGAGGGGTCAACATCAATAAATGCTTTGAGGATTTTAAAAGAGAAGATTTCTGGGAGAAGAATTGATTTTCCACATACTATACAACAGTTCTATCGAACTAAGAAAAATTCATCCAGTTTTGACAGGGAAGTCTCTTTAGTTGCGTTTAAATCTGTCAATGACTACATAGAAAACAACAAAGGTATTGAGGATGAGGAAATTAGGTTACGTGTAATACTTTTAAAATTCCTTCTTTTTAGGATTCAGTATACTAATGATGCATTTGTCTATTCACAAGACATTGTTGAGAGTTTAAATGAAATTGCTATTAAAAAGGTAACGCGAAATATTCTTTACCGGCGAATTATCGCCCCTCTTCGTGACCAAGGAGTCCTCATAGCGAGTAGTCCTCATGGTTACAAGATCCCGACGTCTGTAAAGGATATATCTACATATATTAATCAGACTGTATCTATTGTTGGGCCAATGTTGAGCAGGATAGAGAAATGTAGAGAAATTGTTATGACTATAACTGATGACAAATTAGACGTTCTTGCTGATCCGACTTTATCGGGTTATAAAGCTTACTTTGATAGTAAAAGAAATATTGATGAATTCAGCTCAAGTTGATTATTGATATGCTCATTTATTAATAGATTCCTTGGGTGAGAGCTTGAAATAGCATTTCATTCATTATTGTTGGCTATTGTTTAGTAAATTTAAACACCAAGCAAACACCAACAGTTTGTTGGAAACTACAAATCAAGCATTCTGTTGCGTATTTTGGGGTATTTTGGTGTACGGAAGTGTTTTTTCTCGATAATAACTTTTGCACAATGGACTAATACGAAAAATGACTTATTGGAGCCTGAAGATGCTAATGATAACATAGTATAGAGGCGGTGTGCAGGCAAATGGGCAATAACTCGACCAAGATTTAATTAACAGTTGCACTAATAGATGTTTCCTTGAGTGCAAATCCAAAGGTTTCAATTTACACATTAGCTTTGGCTCTACAAGCTTTCGCAGCTTATAAATATCAGATTACAGACCCTTCAACATTGAGCAAATCTCAAAATGCCGCATTCTAGAGGACTTTTTGCCTTTTTTGCCCTATTAATATTGTATCAATTTTAAGGTCAAGACATCACGTAGATGAACAAGAGTACTGTTCACTTTACTAATATGAGTGTTTTGATTATAAACAACAAGAACTCCCTGCATTGCAAGGAGTTCTTTCTTTGGGCCCAGAAGGACTTGAACCTTCGACCCACGGATTATGAGTCCGATGCTCTAACCAACTGAGCTATAGGCCCGAAAAGCTGTAAGTAATCTAAAGGATTTTTGGGAGAATGTAAAGAACGTTTGCATGTTCGGGTCTTGGGCTTCTTGGTAGGGGCGAATCTAGGTTGTGAGTGTAGAATTCTTCTCAGTTTGTCTTGTTATCAGGGTATAATTCCTGTCAAGAAGCATAGGCTCATGCTATCATGCTTGCATGCAGAGGAAGATGATGGTTCGGCGAAAGACAATTTGTATAAGTATCTTTTTGCTATTTATGTTGCCATCTCTGCTGTTTGCCTCCTTCTCCTTCGCCTTTGACAGCTGGGAAGGTCATCCTCGTATCGGTGCAGGTCTGATCCCTACGGGAGTCAGAGCCGGAACTACCGTAGTAGGGGATCCTCTTCTAGCTGAGTGGGAAACTTCCATTCTCATGCTGGGCAAGGTTGGCTATCATGAACGCATGCTGTGGCAAGACCCAGTAACAGGATCTGTGCGAACCACCGGCCCAATCATCTACGATTACCTTGCCTTCGATTGGACCCTTGGAGTGCAACAAGGTTTCGGCTTTGAACAGAAACACAGCCTGTTCTTGGGATATCGCGGCTCTTTTGAACAAGCTTTCGACTCCATGATTGTCGGCGATACGTTGTCCACTGGAACAGTACAGTCTCTCTCCACGTATCTGTCTGCTGGCAATACCTATTATGGTTCGCTTACCAGTTTTGGTACCTGTTTGGGACTTTCGTATCGCTACGATTCGCTATTTGATTCTCTCTCTGTGATTGATGGCTATCGTCTCTCCACCGTCCTTTGGTTCGGCCCCAAGCTTTTGAACAGCAACGCCTCCTATACGTTGGTCGAAGCTGAGGCCTTGGGAGCAAAAACACTTGCTTCTGTTCGCGAGAAAGACGACCGAAACCTCTATTCCATCGTACTCGTCGATCGCCTTTCGGCAAGTGCTGCCTTTGGCACCAACATCGCTCTTCCCGTACAACAGGTTTCCTCCCTAGGTAGAAAAGTACGGGGTTTCGGGACCTTCGAATATCTTGGGGATATATCCATCGCCAACCAGCTTGACCTACGATTCAATGGACCTGAGTCCTTCACTAAAGGAATCTTCCCCCATTTCATCTGCTTCTATGACATCGGCTATGGATTCGGCGATGCCTATTATACAGCGGTTGCTGTCTCAGATCTCCTTTCCAGCGTAGGTGTACGAGTATCCTTTTCCCTTCTTGAATACTTCGACATCGGATACCAGATGGCCTACTTGGTATCAGGAACAAGCAGGACCCAACCTGCCAACGTCATGGTAGGAGAGCTGGTAGGCCGCATTACATTCTGAGAGATTTCACCGCTGTTTGGTACTATCCCTTATTTGTATTGCGTATGATAGAATATATAAAACTATCGATTGGCTGGAGGTTGGGATATGTCTAAACACATCATCGTCATCGGCGCAGGCATTGCAGGACTCTCAACAGCCTCATATCTCTTGCGAAACGGCTATCAGGTAACGGTGCTGGAAAAGCACACGGAACCCGGGGGACTCTGCACCTCGTGGAAACGCAAAGGCTATACCATCGACTATTGCATCCACTGGATGATGGGAACAAGGGAAGGAAGCGAGTATCATCCTCTCTGGCAAGACCTGGGAGCCTTCACCAATGCTGATGGCTCTACTATGCCCATCGTAAACTTCGACACCTTTACCACCTTGGAACTCTCCACTGGAGAGTCAGTCTGTCTCTCAAGCTCCATGGAGGATGTTCGTGATACCTTCCTGGCATTGGCCCCAGAGGACGAGAAAGAAATCCTGAAGTTCTACAAGACACTCAAGACCATGGCAGGCACCACCAGCACCAACCCCCTGGTCAAACGGATTTCAGGTTTCCGTCAGCTCATGGCTCTGATGAGCCATCTGCTTCCCATGCAGGAGTACGCCAGCCGCTTCAAGAGTCCCAAGCTGCAAGAACTGTTCCTCACCGAAATCCCTTCCGATTGGAGCTTGGTCTCCCTCTCCATGGGCCTATCCCAGCAACCGCTCAAGAGTGCAGGCTATCCTGTTGGGGGTTCTCTGAACATCGCCAAGAATATTGCCCGACTCATCGAAGAAAAGGGTGGGGTCATCCGGTACAAGAGTGATGTTCAAAAGATTGTGGTCTCTGACGGCAAAGCCACAGGGGTAACCCTTTCCGATGGGACCACCCTGTCCTCCGACTATGTGATCAGCGCAGCTGATGGCTATGCCACCCTCTACACGATGCTTGAAGGAGCCTATGTGAGTAAACCTTACAAAAAGGCCTTTGCCGAGTATCCCGTTTTTCCCTCCAGTCTTATGGTAGCCTTCGGCATCCACAAGGATCTTTCATCCTTCACCCATGCCTCATCACTCTATCTGAAGGAGCCCATTGTTTTTCCGGATGGGACCACCCAAGACCGACTGAATCTCAACATCTATCACTATGACCCAACACTGGCGCCCAAAGGATGCACGCTGGTGACCGTGCTTTTCAATACGTGGGAGACGGAGGCGTGGGTAACACTGGCTCAGGAGCATCCAGCCAAGTATAAGGCAGAAAAGCAACGCATTGCTGATGAGGTTCTCAAGCGTCTTGAGCAGGTGTTCGGTTCGCTGGAAGGACTGGTCGACATGGTCGACGTCTCCACCCCGAACTCGGTTG
>VSSQ01000684.1_pt1 | contig 18049 bp, 14 predicted proteins | sample 4763081 | NCBI WGS metagenome assembly VSSQ01 (sample SAMN12137344, study PRJNA551015) | bioreactor metagenome | isolation source: SDC9 anaerobic chlorinated ethene degrading culture | place: USA: Knoxville, Tennesee | collected 2015-01-01
TCAAGTTAAAACCAAAGTCGAATTGATTTGTTTTTTCCCACTCAAGATCCGGGTTGGCCAGACGAGCCACATAAGAAGTCGCCTGACGTCCTCCATCAATCAAAGCTGTACCTGAAGAAATTGTTGCCAATGATTTATAAGGATCAATTTCGCTGTTACCTGTCACACCATAACTGGCATGGAACTTAAGCTGATCGATAGCAGTCATATCTTCCATAAAACCTTCATTGGAAGCCAACCATCCCAAACCTAAAGAAGGGAAGAATGCATATTTGTTGTTAGCACCAAACTTGGAAGAACCGTCCATACGAGCAGTAACTGTAGCCATATAACGATCGTTATAAGTATAAGCACCTCTTAAGAAGTAAGAGTTCATTGCCCATCTGTTAAACGTAGACGTTGGAGGTTCCGGAGTCTTTGCAGCACCTAAATTATTATATCCGTAAAAGTTATCAGAGAATCCTGAAGCAGAAACCGACATATAGTTATAGGTTCTTTCCTGCCATGACAAACCAGCTACGGCATTTACACGATGCTTACCAAACACCTTATTATAAGACAGATAAGTTTCTTCCTGCCAGTAAAGCTGCTGAGTATCACTCATAAATGCATATCCGTTAGGAGATGAAATATTAATCAAATCAGTTGGTGAATATTCTCTCCATTTACGAAGGTGAGCATCTACCCCGATCTGTGTTCTAAGATCTAATCCAGGTAACAGGTGGAAAGTGAGCGCCGCATTACCAAAAATCTGAGTTCTGTAACGCATACGTTCCATTGTTTCCAAAGCATGTACCGGGTTAGCCATTGCTTCGAAGCTGAAATCGGATGTAGAGAATGAGTTAGACCATTTGCCATTTGGATATTTTACCGGGAAAATAGCCGGCATTTCAATCATGGTACGACGAGCAACCTGTCCACCGCCACCTTCGTCGGTATCATTCTGCCAGGTATGGTTAACCAAAACATTTACTCCGGTAGACAACCAGCTTAAAGGTTTAGCATCGTATGTAAGTTTAGCGTTGATACGTTTCATAAAAGTATTCAACATAACTCCCTGTTGGTCTGTGTAGTTCAGGAATGCCCCAACAGATGAATTCTTTCCACCTTGTTGAATGCTTAGCTGATGATTGTGTGACAAAGCTGTACGAGTTGCCTCATCCTGCCAGTCGGTATCATATTTTGGCGTTCCGTCTGCGTTGAAAAGTTCTGTATCTTTCAATGTAAGCGTTTTAGTGCTTCCATACCATTTACGATCGTTTTCGTAGCTTATCTTCATAGCTTCCATAAATTCGGCCGCGTTCATCACGTCCATTTTGCTGGCAGCTTGCGAAAGACTTACATATCCATTATAGCTCACCTTTACGCCTTCACCTGAAATACCGCGTTTTGTAGTAATCATAAGTACACCGTTTGCACCGCGTGCACCATAAATAGCCGTAGCTGAAGCATCCTTCAACACCTCGATACGTTCAATGTCATTAGGGTTAAGGAATTGGAAATCTTCCATTACAACACCGTCAACCACATACAAAGGATTTGATGATGAGTTGATAGTACCGATACCACGAATCATAACACGGGTAGCGCCACCAGGTTGTCCTGAGTTTGTAAAGATGTTCACACCAGATGCCTTACCCTTCAAACCTGCCAAAGCGTTGAATGAAGAAGTTTTAAGAATGTCATCGGCATTAGCTACTGATATAGAACCTGTTACATCCGATTTACGCTGTGTACCATAACCAACCACAACCACTTCATCAAGTGCTTGTGTATCTTCAGTAAGGACAATATTTATATTTGACTGGTTACCAACAGCAACCTCTTTTGAAAGGTAACCGATATATGAAACCTGTAAAACAGCTCCTGCAGGCACTTCCAATGAATATTTACCGTCAAAATCGGTAGTAGTACCTAAAGAAGAACCTTTTACAAGCACATTTGCTCCGATAATAGCTTCGCCTTTAGAGTCGGTAATTGTACCCGAAACCACTTTACCCTGCTGGGCAATCGCCGGTGAAGCATTTTTAGTCAACACAATGTAGTCGTTTTCGAAGGCATACTTAACATCTGTACCCGCAAATGCTTCTGCCAGGCATTGTGCTACCGATTTATTGCCGTTTTTAACAGCAATAGCCTCTTCTACATTCACTTCGCTTTTACTATAAACAAACAGATAATCCGTCTGCTTTTCAACCTGGTCGATAAAATTTCCGACCGTCATATTACTTCCCGAAATATTCACTTTAGCGTTCTGCGAACTTGTGTTCGTGGCAAACGAAGCAAATACACATAGGAAAAGAAGAAAGGAGGTAATTCTCATAACATTCAAAAATTTCTTTAAATGATAATTTTGAAATAATAAAAGATTGGACAAAGGATCTTTTTCCATAACTTTGTACTGTTTACGTGTTAATACTTTAATTTATAATTTTTGTGTTAGCATTTATGTCGGTGGATGCGGGAACATCTGCCGGCATTTTTTTTACGACCGTTTATGTCATAGGCTGATTTTCTTTTTAAAGGTTAAACATACATGGTTTCTATTATCTTTCAATTTAATTGCAATACACTATTTATTTTATGGTGATAATATTTTTATCATCGTCTTTAATAAACGAAAATGGATATGCTTTCTGAAGCGTTCTTAACACACTTTCTATTCCATCCCTTTGTCTAAATTTGGCTGTAAACTTATTTTGCTTCAGCTTTTCATTATGCACATTGATTGTTATATCATAATAGAGCTCCAATTTCTTCACCATATCAACAAAAGGCACATCATCGAAGGCATAAATTCCCGATCGCCACAACAGCAAATCGCTTGTTGAATATTTTGTTTTCACCAATTTGTCACCTCTCAGTTCGGCCGTTTCGGATGGGTTCAGGATCATAGTTTTAGAAGCTTCATGTTTATCAGACACTTTAACAGACCCTTCCACCAGGGTGGTCGAAAATTCGGGCTTTCCCTTATAGGCAAAAACATTGAATTTTGTTCCTAACACGCGGATATCCATTTTCTCGGTAGACACCACAAACGGAAGTTCTTCGTTTCGTTGAACTTCAAAAAAGGCCTCACCATCCAGCTCCACCTTTCTTACATCGTTTGCAAAACGGTTGGGATAACGTAACGTTGAACTTGCATTCAACCAAACCACGGTTCCATCATATAATGTAACCTTGGCCCGTTGACCAGCTGGTGTGGCAAATTCTTCGTAACCAGCCAACGCATCCCGGTTCATCGGAGTATCAAACTGAGTTAGAATTGTCCAGGTTGCAGCAACAGCCACAACCACCGTCGCTGCGTACCCGAACATTGGTCTAATATAATGAATAAAAAATCGCTTTTTCTCCGCCTTCTTAAATTGGGCAAGCTTCCGGTTGGCCAATTGTTTATCAGCTGGTTTAGATAAAGAAGACAATGCCCAAACATTCTGCATTTCGGCAAACACTTTCTTATCTTCGGGCGATTGCTGAAGTTTACGAAAGAGTTCTTGTCGCTCTTGCGGAGACAACTCTCCATTAAAATATCTTATAAACAAATCTTGCATTCTTTTTTCGGGCATTTACAGTAAGAGCGATCGGAGGTCGGTTTACCACCAAGACAACTCTTGAATTTTACATACTTTAACAAATAAATAAAAAAAGCAGAAGTGGGAGATAATCCTTTAATTCTTCACGTAATTTCTTTAATGCTATGGAAATCTGACCTTCAACGGTGTTTACCGACAGATTGAGTTCTTCGGCGATTTCTTTATACTTTTTACCTTCAATACGACTTTTAATAAAAATCAGACGACATCTTTCGGGTAGTTTATCGATGGCATTTCTAAGTAAAGTTTCAATATCCTCTTCAGAACTAAAATTATGATCAAAAGATTCCAATGCAAACAGTTTCACATTCAGCTCCTCGTTGTACTCGTGTTTTACATTTTCGGAGTACATCTGCTCCACCATTTGATGACGCAGAAAATCAATACATTTATTCTTTACCAGTGTGAATAGATAAGCAGTAAGGCTTACGTCAACACGCAAAGCTTCTCTTTTCTCCCAAAGCATCAAGAAAATATCCTGAACAATATTCTCGGCCTCTTCATCAAATAATACGTATTCTTTGGCAAACAGGAATAACCTCGAAAAATTATTGATATAAATTGAATCAAAATTTTCCTTTACGCTCAATGCTGTAGGCCTATCTTCCTGATAAATCATAATTAACTATTAAACAGGATTTACTATACTATTAATATTCTTGAAAAAAATTCGTTTTACTAACCTTTAAATCAACTATGCTCTGTGCATTCAATTTTGCAAATGTACATTATTTTTTAAGTTTTTACACATTCATTCTAATTAAACCACAATTAAAATCATCCTACAAATCAGATCCGAAGAATTGCAGGCAATAAAAAAACGACTAACTTTGCTCACGTTAAAATTCTTAAATCCATTCGATTATGAAAAAATGTGTGTTATTTTTATTCTTGTTATTTGCAGTTCTTTGTACCATCCAGGCCTCTTCTTTGAAATCTAAAAACAATGGGAAACCCTTTTTAAAGGTTAAAGGACAAGATATTGTTACCCCCAACGGAGAATCATTTCTCATACAGGGAATTAATCTTGGAAACTGGCTGAATCCGGAAGGATATATGTTTTTATTTAAAGATGTAAGCTCATACCGGCTGATTGATCAGGCTTTCAGGGAAATGGTTGGTCCCGATTTTACAGACCAGTTCTGGAAAACATTTAAAGATAATTATATTACACGCGAAGACATAGCCTACATCAAGCAAACAGGCATGAACTCCATCCGTTTACCCTTCCATTACAAATTATTTACCGACGAAGACTATATGGGTCTGAAAAGTAATCAGGATGGATTTGCCCGTGTGGACAGTGTCATAAAATGGTGTAAGGCCGAAGGTCTTTATGTTATTCTTGATATGCATGATGCCCCAGGCGGACAAACAGGCGATAACATAGATGACAGCTACGGCTACCCCTGGCTGTTTGAAAGTGAAACCAGTAAACAGTTATTCAGTGAAATATGGAAAAAGATTGCCGATAGATACAAAAACGAACCGACTGTTTTGGGATACGATCTCTTAAACGAACCCATCGCCACCTATTTTACCAATAAGGAGGAAATAAACAAGTTATTGGTTCCGGTCTATAAAAGAGGTGTAGAAGCCATCCGGAGTGTAGATCCCAACCACATTATTCTGTTGGGTGGTGCACAATGGAACAGCAATTTCAGTATGTTCGACGAGAAAGCGATAGACAGCAATATGTTATATACCTGTCACCGGTACTGGTGTGACACTCTGCAGTCTAATTTACAAGATTTCATTGATTTCCGGAACAAGGTAAATCTTCCGTTGTATATGGGTGAGACGGGCGAAAACACCGACGAATGGGTTGGAGGATTTCGCAGACTTATGGAACGGAACAATATGGGATGGCACTTCTGGCCCTACAAAAAACTGGAGAAAACAAGTTGTATGGTACATATAAAGAAACCCGCCAACTGGGATCTGATTGTGGAATACACGCAAAAACCCCGCAACAACTTCAACGAAATTCGTGTTGCAAGACCCGATCAGGAGCTTGTTAAGAAAGCGATGCTTGAATTACTTGAAAATATAAAGTTTGCACATTGCATTAAAAACCAAGGATACATAAAAGCACTTGGCATGAAACCGTAATACAGGCGAGGAGACTATATACTTATTGTTACAACTATCATAATGTAGTCTCCTTGCTAATTTTCGTTATTAAAACACAAAATAACAACCTTAAAATCGAATTAGAGGTTAAATTTAATACCTTTGATGCCCAAAATGTAATGAGATTATAAATAATGGTATCAAAAGAGCTACGTGCCGATTTACAATTAAAATGGCAACGCATCCAGCAAGCGATGCAGATGGTGAATGCAGACGGTTGTCTGCTGTCTGTTGATGTAAATCTTTTTTATACAACCGGTCAGATTTTTAGTGGTTATTTCTATCTTCCCAGTCAGGGTGAACCCTGCTTTTTTGTAAAACGGCCCAACGGAATTACAGGAAGCAATGTAGAATACATTCGTAAACCTGAACAAATTCCGGCCCTACTTGCCGAAAAAGGTATAAATCAACCTAATAAACTGCTGCTTGAAGCCGACGAATTAAGTTATAACGACTACATCCGTCTGCAACAACTTTTTAATCCGAAAGAGACAGGCAATGCCACTACGCTGATGCGCAATGTCCGGATGGTAAAAACCCCTTGGGAAATAAGTCAGTTCCGGATATCAGCCAAAGGTCATGCCGCCACTTATGCAGAAATACCCTCTTGTTACCGACCGGGAATCACCGATCTTGAATTTCAATACGAGATAGAGAACAAAATGCGTCGCCAGGGATCCATCGGTATATTCAGGGCTTTTGGAGCCAATATGGATATACACATGGGAAGTATTCTTGCCGGCGATAATGCCGAAGCCCCCTCTCCTTTCGATTTTGCTTTGGGAGGACAGGGTATGGATCCGTCTTGTCCATTGGGTGCCAACGGCACAATCCTGAAGGAAGGAACTTCCGTTATGGTTGATATGGCCGGCAACTATTCGGCTTACCTAACGGATATGACACGTGTATATGCCATCGGCAAACTTCCGGAACTGGCTTATAAAGCGCATCAGGTTTCTCTTGCCATTCAGCATGAGATAGAAAATATGGCCAGACCCGGCACCCCATGTGCCGACTTATACAATCTGGCTTTCCAAATGGCCGAAAGAGAAGGATTAGCCGATTACTTTATGGGCACTAAGCAACAGGCTAAATTTGTTGGTCATGGCATAGGTCTTCAGATCAATGAATTACCGGTACTTACCCCCCGTTCTAAAGAATTATTGGAAGAAAACATGACTTTTGCTCTTGAGCCCAAGTTTGTTATTCCGGGTACAGGTGCCGTTGGAGTTGAGAATAGTTACCTTGTAACGAATAATGCGGTTGAAAAACTAACATTGTTTGAAGAAAACATTATTCAGCTTTAAATGAAAAACCAATTGTAATAAATATAAAACAGGTAAATAACACATTCGAAACAATTGTGTTGTTTATTTGTTTTCTCAATCAGACCATATTAAAAAAACTAATTAAGAATCATATGAAGAAATCGATGAGCTTTTTGCTGTTACTGGCCATTCTGATAGGTCCTTTAAAAGCGGCTGACATTGAAAATGTCAAACCTGTCAAGAATATTATATTATTAATTCCGGATGGGACATCCCTTTCAACGGTGTCGATCGCGCGTTGGTTACAATGGTATAACAACCCCGACATGCCCAATCTGGCAATTGATCCTTATATGTGCGGTACCGTACGCACCTTCTCGTCGAACGCCCCCATCGGCGACTCGGCACCTACTACTTCATGCTACATGACTGGAATTCCAAGTATTGCAGGATACGTATCCACACATCCGGTTCAGGATGCAGCCAACGACATCTTGCCCATCGATTCCACCCGTGCCTATCAACCATTGGTTACTGTGCTTGAAGCTGCTAAAATGAAGTATGGTAAATCAACCGGACTGGTTTTTACCTGCGAATTTCCGCATGCCACACCGGCCGACTGTTCTGCGCACAGTTATAATAGAGGAAAATATGAATGGATTGCCCCCCAGATGGCACACAACGATCTGACGGTTGTTATCGGTGGCGGAACTTCGTTATTGCCGGCCGAGAGTGAATCGTATCTGCGCAACAACGGCTACAGTGTTTTTAAAGACAACCTGAAGGGTATGCGCGAGTTTAAAGGCGAAAAAATGTGGTCTTTATTTTCTGAAAAGGAAATGCCTTATGATATAGATCGTGATACAACAGCCACCCCGAGTCTGGAAGAGATGACCCGTACCGCTATCAGCAAGTTGTCTCAAAACGAAAAGGGATTCTTTTTAATGGTAGAAGGAAGTAAAATAGACTGGGCTGCCCATGCCAATGATCCAATGGGAATGGCTTCAGATTACCTGGCTTTCGACCGTGCCTGTGGTGCTGCTCTTGAATTTGCAAAAGCCAACGGAGAGACGGCAGTAATCATTGTTCCCGATCATGGCAACAGCGGTATCAGCCTGGGTTCTTCAAGATGCAGCAATTACAGCAAGCTTACAAAAGATCAGTTATTCGGACAATTTGCTCAATACAAACTTACATCCGAAGGTTTTCAAGCAATGCTGAACAGCAGACCCGCCTCTGAAGTACAAAATATCTTCCGTACCTATGCCGGATTCGAGCTAAACGACGACGAACTGAAAATGCTTTACAACAACAAAGGATACAAAAACAGTCCGATACCGTTGGAAGAGCGCGCAAAAGGTCCTGAATTGGAATCATTGTACAGTGGATCATTATCCGGATTCATAGCCAAGCTTCTTACTTCAAAAACCTGTTTCGGATTTACAACGGGCGGACATACCGGCGAAGAGGTGTTTTTAGCAGCCTATCATCCCGAAGGAGATGTTCCGATGGGGGTTCTTACCAATGTAGACTTAAACCATTACATGTGTGCTTTATTTGAAATCAAGGGTGAATTGGATGAGATGTCCAACCAAACCTTTGCCAAACACACGGATGTGTTTAAAGGTTACAAATACGAGATAGTTCCTTCCACCGAAAAGAACGGGACTCCTACCCTTGTAGTAAAAAGCAAGAAAAAACAACTTACCATCAAACCTTTTACCAATCTTATTCAAACAGGTAAAAAAGGTACCGAAACAATCAAACTTAATTCGGTAGTGGTATATGTAGATAAAAACAATACCTTCTATCTTCCTTCAGATTTAGCCAAGCATCTGTAAGCCGAATTTTAGAGGTGAATATAAAAAACCCGTATCAGTCTTAAATGTCTGATACGGGTTTTTTATTTCCAATCTTTTGAAAAGCAATGCGGGGAGTACCGTTTGAAACGTAGATGATGCCGCAAGGGAGAAATCCGTTTTTCTTTAATATATGCTGCATCACCACATTGTCGTGATGGGTGTCTACCCGGATGTTCGGTATCTGTTCAAAACACCACTGCAAACAATAGGATCCAACATCCTTAACTTTTCCCGATCCTGCCAATCGATGCACAACGCCGTAAGGTTCATCGTTCAACCATTTCCCGTCGTCTATCCTTGCATACGTAGGATCTTCACCAATCCTGAAATAAAAGGTGGCTACTATCTCGTTTTCCGCATCCAGACAAACATAGCTGTACCCGTTTTCGATATCCGCAAGTATCACTTCACGCGAAGGATAGCCATTAATCCATTGATTTCCATTTCCGGTTTCTTGCATAAATTGCCTGGCTCTGCTGTAAATAGCCATCAAATTATCCAGTTCCTCCAACCGGGTTTTTCTTATAATCATACGCTATGTTATTTTATATCATTCAAACAGAGGTCTAAAATAGTCAAATAAATTTTATTTACGAGATGTGATTGATAATTGATTCCAGGTTCTCCTCCTTTTCATTCATACGTTGTTTAATCCTGAATCGTTTTGTCAGTACCGATTCGTATTTGCAACAAGTAAGAGATGCGATATATTCGTTGGATATACGAAGTTTTATCAGACAGCAGATCAGGATATCATGGGATTTGAGAGCCGGATAACGTATACGCAGTTTTGTTGCAAAATCATTGCATTCTTTGTCCATAAGATCGGGCAGCTGATTTTGTTCTGTTTCCGACATAATTGAATCACCCGGCTTCCAGGATCTCAAACGGTCGATAAGGCTATATTGCGATTCGATACCGGCATTTATAACCGTTATTTTTTCTTTCCGCTTTGCGAGTAAATCAATTTCCCGGTTCAGTTCCTCACGTATCCGTTCAAGTTTTTGATTCTCAATTTTAAGACGGGAAGTTTCATCCTCTTTCTGCTTGAGTTTATACAATTGCACTTCCTTCTCTTCAAGCTTTAAGTTGGTATCCCTGATCAGTTTCTCTTTTTCTGCCACCCATTTTTCATTTTCCTTGATCTGGATCTGATTTGCTTCAATTTGCTTCAAATACACGGAAGTCTTCGCCCTTAAAATTTTAAGCTGATGCTCCTTCTTTTTTCTATATATGTAAAATGCGGTTAAGGTTGCGGCTCCCAGTAATACGCTTATCAACAGCACCAGATACAAATTCCTCATGGTGCGGGTTTTCTCCAAAAGGATCTCGGTCTTCTCATTTTGAAGTCTTTCATTATCATATTTAGCGATAATTTCGGTAAGATCTTCTGCACTTGAGCGAGTCAAAATAGAATCCTTCAGCGTAGAATAAACCTTGTAATATTCGAGTGCTTTGGTGGGATTATGTTGAGACTCGCTTATCTCTGACAAGTACCTGTAAGCAGACGTTTTCGAAAAAATATTCTCACTGCGAATACATTTGTCGATATATACAAGAGCCGAATCAGTTTTACCAGCCTTTCGGTAAATATCTGCAATCGCAAGCGAAGTTTCATCAGTACTAACAATATCCGGATTATAAGCAATAGATTTACGCATATAATATAACACACTGTCCTTCTTTTGTATTTGATCGTACAAAAGAGCGATTTCATATAGTACATCAGACTGTATCCGGGGTTTCTTATACATTTGCGCCATATCGAATGCTCGTTGATAATATGTTAGAGATTCATCGTATCTATGCTGGAATAGTCTCATACGGCCCAGATTACGAATCTCATAGGGAGTCGTAGCCGTATCGTTGACCATCAACATCATGCTATAGGAATCCACATAATAGTCGAATGCCTTATCATACATACTCAGCCACATGCTCACCCCTCCCAATTCATTATAGACTAATCCGAGTAATCTGTATGACTTCGTTTTTTTCGCTACAGTTTCTGCTTTTTTGTAGTATAATGCGGCGTCTTCAAACTTTTCCATATCATGATAAACCCGACCTTTAAAAAACAACACTTTGGCCTTCATGGCATTGTCTTCGCGATTCTTATAAGCGTTATAAACATAGTTTATCAATGAGTCGGATTTGTGTTTTATATAATTTTTATCTTTAGCTTCCACCAAAAGCAAATAGTAGTCAATCTTCTCTTTTTCAGAATTCAAATCGTTCTCCGTCATTCCTTCCAGAATCTTCAACGCGCTATCCGGACGGATTAACATAAGTGAATCTGCCAATACAAATTGTCGTTTTAATCGAGGTTTGTTATTACAAGAAAAACACCCCACAAACAATAAAACGACAAGAGACAATCCCAGAAGACGAAAAGTGGCAGATAAAGGTAGCATAGTATTAATTATTTATTATTTAACTGTAACAGCAACAAATATAATATTGAACATTAGTAAATATTAAAAACAGAATCTTTGACTCATTTATTTCAAATGATATATTACAACCAAAGGATTGGAATTTTCGTTCATGTCCTTACATACCGATGGTAATTCTTTAACAACAGTTTTGTTATCTTTCAAATATAGAATTTCGGATGCAGTATAATACTGTACAATAATATTCTGAGCCGGATAAGATTTTCTTGCCCATATAGGCAACCCATTATCAATCACATTTCGGAGACCAATCCCCGCCATCGTTCTGTTATATGTTACAAGCTCGTTGGGGTCTGTTTCACTTATCTCTCTCGAAGTTTTTTTTGTCGATTTATCATATTGAAAAAGATACATTTTATTATTAAAGATTGCTCTAACATAAAAAGATTGATGGGTCTCAAAATAATCAAATATACTAAAACTATTAGGTAATAGCTCTTGATTATTAATACTTAATGAATTTGATTTAGATTCTTTCGAATTATCCATTTTCAAAAAATACATAGGTTTAATTCCTGAGGAAGATAAAAAGAAAATTGTATCATTTGATTCTACAGAACATAATAAACCATCTTTAGAATAGATTCCATAAACACTTTTCAAGCCAGTTTCTTCTACAGGGGTTAACGTGGAGTCTATAAAATCATTCTTAATTTCTATCGTATCTCCATTAAGACTAAAAACGCCCATACCAAACATCCCAGGAACATTAATAGGAACATATTCTGCTCCAATTTCAGCCATTAAATCATCCTTAATCAGGTATTGATATGAAAATCCGCGAGAACTTACAACTTTCTTCACAAATGATCCGTCAAATCTGTATACAGAAGTGCTAAAAAGCTCTGAGACATATAATAAAGATTTATTTTCATCGGCCGATACTGAAAGTATTTGTTGTGTTTCGCCCGGACCATTTCCTGTTTTGGCAAATTTTCGGACAAAACGACCTTGCCTGTTAAACTGAAAAACACCTCCCTGCTTTGAAGAAACAATAAAAACGTATTCGTTTGTAACACAACAATCTAAAATACTAGCAATCATAGATTCGTTATCGTCGGTCAATTCCAACGGAACATATTCAATTTTGCTTATCTCTTTCGAAATATTAATTTCAGAATCTACATAACCGTCTCTCAAATTAACAACAATCAAGTCGCTTAATTCCGAACTATTGTATTGACAGGCGTTTAAAAATAATATCATAAACAATAGGCAATTTTTCATACGTATTAAATTTAAGTGTTAATTCAATTAAGTGAAATAAGTAATAGGACTTAGATAAACTGCAATATTATTTGGTAAACGTTCCGTATACATACCCCCCGCCAGCATTGGTGAATACCAAGGTATAGCTTCCGGAAGACAAATTTGCTATACTTACCAGCAACTGCTGTACCGAAGTTATCTGTTCGTTGGATTGATAAACCAGATCACCATTTACATTGTAAATGCTTATAGTAACATCTCCTAATGCGGTAAGGAAATTAATAAATATCGATTGACCATCGGTAGAAGCATCAATTGGAATCGGATCATCCAAACTTTTAGCACCGGCTACTCCTATTTTCCCTTTCAAATCTATCTCTGTGGGAGGTTCGGATTGAACAAATCCTACTGCAATATGTACAATAGCAAGGAGAAATAAAAAAAAGAAAAAAGCCAGTCTATAATTTTTCACCTACAGATAGTATTTAATTTCTGCAAATCTATCAGTTAAATTCAACAATTACAAAAAAATGAACTATAAATATGTCTGATTAGAAAAACAAGCTGGTTGATTAAAGAAAACCATCACTCATTTAACAATAAATCATCATTACTTTTCTTACAAAATATATTATCAATCTCTTTAACTATTTTTACACCAACACTATAAACTTTTGAAAATCAACTATAGTTAGTTATAGGAATCAGCGTAAAGTCCATTAAAAGACAATGAACTAAAGCAATTGCTATTTTTCGTGATATATATACTATTGTTTTATTTAAAATGATTTTATTATGAAGAATTTAGTGTTATTTACTGCTTTTTTATTAGCAGTTAGTTTAAGCTCTGGCATATATGGACAAACACCTGTTAAGAAAGCCGAGCCTCAGAAAGAGCAAAAGACGATGGAGAAAAAAGAGGTGAAACCTGTTAAACACGAAATGATGAAAAAAGACTCCATCAAAAAAGAAGCGACACACATGACTAAAGGCACTAAAGCAGAAAAGGCTGTTAAACATGAAATGCAGGAAAGTAAGACAAAAAGTAATGCTGTAAAAACTGAAAGCAAGAAAACGAAATAACAAACAGCCTTTTTAATTAATTATTTTATGAATTAACCTGGGAATAAATTCCGGGTTAATTCATAATTTATTGAAAACCAATACTATTATATGGACAAACTATTTATTAATCACACTTTGTCCAATCTACCCAGGTGGAGAAGTTCTTTCATAAAAGAGAATTGGAAAATTGTTATACAATTCATCTTTGTATTTTTACTAGTAGCCGTAGCCAGCTGGTTTTTCAAACACGAAACTTTAGAACTTACGCAAGTTGTACAGGTTCTTAGTAAAACAATAATTAAATACATTATCCTGGGAATTATTCTTGTTGGTGTGTATATATACTTGCAGGGATTAATGTATAAATATTCTTTTGCCTCAGTAAATGAAACACTGCCGCTTAAATTAACCATACCCCTTTTTTTGAAACGTAATTTTATCAGTGTCTTTATTCCTGCCGGAGGAGTATCTTCTTTAGCCTTTTTTTCAGACAAAATTGAATCTGCCGGAGTAAAAAAATCAAAAATATATTATGCATCATCAATTTACGGATTTACAGGCATACTATCGGTAGTGATTGTAGCAATTCCTATCTTTTTATATGCATTTTTAAACGGGAAAATAGATAAAGGGGAGTGGATTTCTTTATTGATTCTGTTTATTATCCTCCTAATAATGGCTATAACCTTCAGATCAATCTTATCTAAAGGAAAGGCATATCATCTGTTAGTCAAATTTTTTCCTAAATCTGAAGTCTTCCTGAATGATATTTTATCGCACAATATTGATACCAAACAATTACTCAAAACCATAATAACCTCAATATTGATCGACGTAAGCGGATTCATGCATTTATACATTGCTATGTATGCTTTAGGATTTCACCCCACCTTACTAACAGCAGTAATAAGCTATTTCACTGCTGTTGTTGCCCTAATTGTTTCTCCATTTATGCGGGGGATGGGTGCAGTGGAAGTTTCAATGGCTTTTATCCTCACAAGATTCGGCTACGCCAGCGTAGATGCCATAGCAATTGCGTTTTTATACCGTTTTTTCGAATTTTGGCTACCCTTTGTCTCAGGCTTGATTACTTTCCTTTTGAAAATAAATAAACTTTTATTTAGGATTGTACCTTCTTTACTAATTTTCGCACTTGGAATCATAAACATTATTTCTGCACTTACACCAGCAATGGCAACACGTCTGATTCATCTGAAAGACATTATACCTTTGTCGGCGATAACTGCATCCAATTATTTTGTTTTAATTGCCGGCGCATTAATGGTGCTTACTGCAAGCTTTATGATAAAAGGCTTAAAAAGTGCATGGTGGATCGCTTTTACATTAAGTTCTATTTCTGTGATAGCACATTTAACAAAAGCGATTGACTACGAAGAAGCTCTTGTAGCATTATCAGTCGTAATTATTTTGTTATACTCCAGAAAAGAATATTACATAAAGTCTGATGCAAGACTTTCATTTATTGGGATATCTACCTCCATAATTACCATATGCTGCGTTATTATTTATGGGATAACTGGGTTTTACTATTTAGATAAATCTCATTTTAATATTGATTTCTCCCTGACTCAAAGTATAAAATACACATTACAGAATTTCTTTTTAGCTGGCAGTTCCGAATTAGTTACAAATGACCAATTTGCTAAAGATTTTCTATTATCTATCAATGTAAGTGGTTTTCTTTCTCTTTCATTCCTATTTTATACGATATTGAAACCCTATGTGTTCAAACAAAAAAAAGAGATAAACACTATCCTTCGTGCCAAAGAGTTGGTAACTAAGTACGGAAATTCATCCCTCGACTATTTCAAAACTTATAATGACAAGCTTATATACATACCAGAAAATATGGAAGCATTTATTGCCTACCGTATAACTGGCAGCTTTGCTGTTGTGTTGGAAAATCCTGTTTCCAGAAACAAGGAAGAGATGATACAATGTATCTCTTCTTTTGAAACATTCTGTTCCGAAAACGGGCTGAAAAGCTTATACTATAGAGTATCCGAAGATGATCTACCGATTTATCAAAAATTTAGGAAGAAATCTCTTTTTATAGGACAAGAAGCTATTTGCGATTTAGAAACTTTTAAACTTGAAGGTAGCGCCCAAAAAACTTTGCGGAATTCGGTTAATAAGGCAATTAGCAGAGGATATAGGTCAACCGTACATTTTCCCCCTGTTAAAGATGGCATTCTACAAAAATTAAAAGCCGTTTCGGACGAATGGCTCAACGAGTCGGACCGTAAAGAGATTGTTTTCTCTCAGGGTGTATTTCAATGGGAAGAGCTTAAGCAACAAACAATTATTACGGTAGAAAACGCTGAAGAAAAAATTGTGGGATTTGTAAACATAATACCGGACTACAGTCCTAATGAAGCAACCTTTGATCTCATCAGAAAAACAAAAGATGCACCCAACGGAGTTATGGATTTTATTATAATTGAGCTTTTTAAACACCTCAAAGGAGCAGGATATCGCTATGTTAACTTAGGATTAGCCCCTATGTCGGGTGTACAAAATCCAAAAAAAATTGCAGAAGAAACTATAAAATTTGCTTATAACAAAATAAAGGCCTTTGCTCAATACCGGGGATTAAGAGAGTATAAAGATAAATTTATGCCTGTATGGCATAACAAATATTTAATTTATGATCACGATTTTGATCTGCTTCAGGTTCCCTCATCGCTTAACAAAGTAATCAAGCCTTAAAGCAAAATACAAATGACAAAAAAAGGTATTATATTAGTTTTATTATCTCTTATTCTTGTTGAAGTAAACTGTCAAACAAATTTTCCGGCAATAAGAGACAATATCACACTGCTGCCTCCTAACGATAAAAAAGCAATTGCTGTAGCACTTCTGATTTCGGGAGACGGAGGTTGGAATAGTTTTGATAATTCTATTGGAAAATATCTTTCCCAAAACAACATCGGGATAGCAGGCCTCAATGCCCGCACCTATTTTTGGAAAAAGAAAACTATAAATGAAATAATAAAAGACATTTTACCGGTAATCACATCCTGCAAACAACAGTGGAATACAAACAAATTTATATTAATAGGCTATTCTTTTGGCGCATGTATAGTCCCATTTATTGCAAATGCACTTCCGGAAAACAGTAAGCCTGTGGCTGTATATTGTCTATCACCTTCGAGAACAATCGATTTTGAAATTCATATATCTGATATGCTTAGTATCCCTGGTTTTAAAGATAAATATGACGTACTTGAAGAAATGAAAAAGCTAAAATCAATACCTTCCTTCTGTTTTTTTGGTGATGAAGAAAGTCTCTCTCTTCGCGATGATTTTGTTGAAACCGGAGCAAAAATTACAATCCTCCCCGGCAATCATCATTACAACTACAATACATTTCTGGTAGCAGAAAGTATTCTATTCGAGATAAACAATGTCAGATGATTTATTTTAATTTTTCAACTCGTTGTAAAATCTCATTAAGCATCTCAATCTGTGCTTTATGAATTTCTAAAACCTCTTGTTGCTCATTAATTATAAGATGATCTATTTTTTCATGAAGCATTTCAATTTCCAACTCCGATTTTAGATTTACCATGTAATCTTTTTTTGCTCTATCTCTATCTTTCTCTTCTTGCCTGTTCTGACTCATCATGATAACCGGAGCTTGAATTGCAGCTAAAGTAGATAAGATTAGATTTAAAAGAATAAAAGGATAAGGATCAAATCCTTTGTTAGCTAGCCAAAAAATATTCAGGCAAATCCAACTAAAAAGAAATAATCCAAACGAGATTATAAATGTCCAACTGCCACCAAATGCAGCAACACGATCTGCTATTTTCTGGCCCAAATGTAAAGAAGCTCCATCCTCGTAATCAAGTTTGTCTGTTATTGTGCTCTTGTCTTTTAATGAATTGACTACTATTTTTTCCAATTCAGTAATTTTACCAACCTGCTTCTCCATGAAATATTCGATATATTTCTCTCTATAAGTATTTAATTCGCTTATAGAAATATATCCATTTATTGTAAAGTTTGGAAAATCTTGTTGAATCAACTCTATAATAGGCTGTCTTATTGACTTACCTGAGACTTTATCTGCCTTGGGAAATTTTTTGTTCGATAAATCGCTGATAAATGTTTCCATGGTATAAAAATTTAGATAATTAATGCTGTTTCTACTAAAACGAACTTTTTGGATGTATTATTATGAATGTAAAATTATAAATAAATCAACAATTCTTGTTAAGCAGAGCAAAGAAGACAGCGAATCCGAGCAGGCATATACAACTGCTGTAAACTATTCTAGTATGGATTATAGGAAGGTGTCCAGGATTTCAGTATAACGGTTAAAGTAAAGTCTGGTCAATACAGTAGTATCATTTTCATTTAAGGCTTTTATCCAAAGCAATACGCAGGGTAGACGCATTAAAAGTTTTCGGTCTTAAGGAGTCTTGCGAGGTATTCTT